>Ga0209639_1002153_pt1 | contig 16465 bp, 12 predicted proteins | sample EPASupsiteHSE605_FD_187268 | JGI IMG/M metagenome (GOLD analysis project Ga0209639, IMG submission 187268) | Bioremediated contaminated groundwater from EPA Superfund site, New Mexico - Sample HSE6-05 (SPAdes) (version 2) | ecosystem: Environmental > Aquatic > Deep subsurface > Groundwater >...
ACGACTTCACCGGTGTTAAAGAAGGACTTCAGGACGTTTCACCCGAAACGATCGTATGGATTCCAAACATGCCAATGTCAAACTGCAAAATGTGGATCACCACTCCTGGTAATGTTGAGCTTTATGAAGATAAACCAAACGAGATGCACATGTTCGACTTCGAACAAGACTTCGAAGACATTACCGTCCGTTCTCGCTGGAAAGAAGGTTCTGGATTATTGATGGCAGGTATCCAGTATAAAACACAGGCCCTTCTAACATCTTCCGGACGCGAAAGTCAGTACATCTTTACAAACTATCCCGTCACAGTTCTTGCAGCCGACGCAACAAAGGTGAATGGTCGCATTAACAGTACTTTCGAAACAGCAGCAAACACTGCGGCCACAGCAATCACAGACATTGAGAACGCCTCAATCGAGACCGTTTACAAAATTGTATGTGGTGAAGCTGGAGCAAATAAAACCACGATTGCAAAATCAGGCAAGTTTGCAAAAATAGCATCAGCATGGGCCCCTGCAAACGTAGGCGATTACATCAAACTATATGCAGAACTGGAAGACTACACCGAAACCATCGACGGCGAAACTGTAAAGAAAACTCGTGCAACCGGCAACTTCCTGGAACTTGAACGTAAGGCATACGCAACCGCGTAATCTGTCTCTGTTATATCCTCACAGCACCGGGCAAAATCCCGGTGCTTATAATAATCCAAATCAAATCACACCAATATGTTAGTAAATCAACCTATGAATCCCAAATCAAGCAAGGTGCTTTCAATCAAGTACCGTATCCACCTTGCATTAATGAGGGATGTTGACATAGATAATTTCCCGGTAGCGTTAGCCGCTACTCTGGCAAACATTCCATTGCTTGCAGGTAAAAAATGGCATTACCTGGATTGTCAGCAAAACAGTATCAAGCCCCTTGCGGCCAGTGTTGGCGAAGTAGCGCCGCAGGGTCAGCTCAACATCAGCGCAAGCGTCGAAGGTATCACCAAAGAAACGCTGGCGTACCTGTACGAAATCAACGGAGAAGATGTTATCTGTGTATGGGAAAACTGCCAAACCAGCGAAAAATTTGTAGGCGGTAGTCCATGTTCCAGCGGCCTCCGGTTAACCTACCAATCTTTAGGTGCACAGGATAATTGGCAAGGAGCTACCATCCAAATGAAAGGCGGCGAATGTCCGGAACCTTTCTGGTTCTATAGTGGAGATACCCCAACAGAAGCTGTAGCCGGATAAATCATCAAGTAAATAACCAGGGCACAGCACTAAAAAGCTGTGCCTTTTTAAATCCCGTCAATATGAAATTCTTAGAGAAAAACAATCACATAGTACGCCTTAAAAGTGAGTCCCACTTTTATGCGGATTACAAACTATTCAATAACTATTTTCCATCCCATCAGTTAAATAGAGAATTAGAAAAAGCAAATCAATTCAATCGGGCACGACTCGACGGTCAAATGATTATGCTTCTTCTTGATAAAGTATCCCCCGAAACAATTGTAAAGTTTAGAGAAGGATATTCACCCAATGAATCCACTGGATCAAATATTAAGTATGATCCGGACGCAATCACTTCTATTGATGAAGCAAAAGAACTATTCTGCCAACATACCAGTTGGCCGATGAATAGCATCGATGCCGTAACTATAGTCAAAAATGCTGTTGGAGTAAACCGGGAGGACTTTATTAAAACTGTTATCTCTGACAAGCATTACATGATATTCAAAGAGGATATTGATAAATTGCCTGATAATCCAACAGAACAACAAAAACCAGTAGAGCAAACTGGTAAAAAAAAAGTAAGTACGACGAATTCCCTGCAATAAACTGGACCGATAATTCAAACCTAGAGATTCAAACGTGCATTCTCCTGTATGATGATCGTGTAAAAACATACCATCGCATGCAGGAGATTGACGCTTTATTAGAAGACCATACCGAGCTATCCCTTGAAATGGTAGAGTGTGATATCAGAAACAAACAAGCAAATGATGAACTAAGCCACTACAACCAACACAAAGCATTTAACTATGTACATCCATTCACAAAAAAGAATAGACTGTATAACGAACAACTAAACGAACTAACGCAATTAAAAAAAGTGGATCCAGAGGCCTTCATAAAAGAATCTTCAAACACCCTACAAAACATCCGAAGAATTGAAAGCAACATAAGAAGCAAGAAATATAAGACGGAAGATGAACTGCAATCCTGGCAGCAAAATTTAGCAAGGGCAAACGTCCGAAAAGATATAATAACAGAAATAATAACGAAATAAATTTGAATCCACAGCTAAGGCCGTGGATTTTTTATTTAATACCTGTTTTTGATTCGTTTGTTTTGAAAAAGATACAGATTAAGTATAAGTGTTATTTAAAAGATAGTTAACTATCAAACAATCAGAGATATAATAAAAAATTAGAAATTAGGTATAAATGTTTATGACAGCCATGCCCGTACCGCTCAGTACGCGGGTTGTAATGCAAATTCGATAAAAGAAGGGTTATATGATTATGCCACTGATTTTCAAACCATTGCTTCAATGTTACTTGGAGTATATTTTTTACTACTGTTTGTTATAGATTTTTTTCATATTGATACGGATGCTATTCGTCCTTTATCGTCATGTTATACTCTGCTTTCTTTGTTACAAACAAATTAGTATGGATAAATTATATTGGACAACACAAACGAGAGTAGTAAAAGACCTGGTTCCTTTGGACTTCAATCCTAGAAAAGTCAATGAGAAAAAACAGAAACAACTTTTAGATAGTCTTGATGAGTTTAACTTGGTCGACATTCTAGTAATTAATCTTAATGATCAGTTGATATCTGGTCATCGCCGCATTGAAGCTCTGATACTAGCCGGCCGGTCCACCGAAGAAATCGATGTCCGTGTTCCAAATAGATTACTAACTGAAGAAGAGGTAAAGCGTTATAATCTTTTGGCAAATACACATGCTGGTGAATGGGATATTGACATGCTAAACGAATACTTCACTGACATTAATTACCAGGACATCCTTGGAGATTTACCGGATTTCAATCCTGGAGAACTTTTGCCAGCAGAAATGGTAACCGCTGTAGCAGAACAAAGAGAAGTTGTGGAAGATGAGTTCGACGAACTTCCTCCTGTAATTCCTATAACTCAGTTGAATGATTTATACGAGATAAATGATCACAGACTGTACTGTGCCGATAGCACCAACATTGATGCAGTAGGGCGATTAATGTCGGGAAGATTAGCCACAATGATATTTACCGATCCTCCTTACAATGTAAGAGTTAAAGATATCAGTTCGATGGGTAAGATAAAACATAAGGAGTTCGCAATGGCCTCCGGAGAGATGAACCGTTTTCAGTTTATCAAATTCTTAGAAGATATCTTCAGCAACCAAATTCGCTATAGCCAAAAAGGGTCCATCCATTTTGTATGCATGGATTGGAAACATATACTCGAAATAACAACCGCTGGTCAACTTTTCACAGAACTTAAAAACCTAATCGTTTGGAATAAAAGCAACGGAGGAATGGGATCATTTTACCGATCAAAGCACGAACTCATTTTCGTATTTCAAAATGAGAGCACTCCTGACGAATCTCATGTTGAGAAACTACTGGATGAAATTGATCAACACGGATACATGCCCGCGCATAAGTTGATATATGTCTTTAAGAATGGAAGAGAAAGGCACATAAATAATTTTGGATTAGGTCAGACAGGTAGATATAGAACAAATGTCTGGGATTACAACGGATTCAATTCAACTCAGGGAGTAGAAAGAAAAGAAATGGAAGGACATCCAACACCAAAGCCTGTTAAAATGGTTGCCGATGCAATGATAGACTGCAGTAATCCAGGAGATATAATACAGGATTTATTTATTGGATCCGGAACAAGTATCATAGCTGCTGAACAAGTTGATCGGAAGTGTTATGGTCAGGAACTTTCTCCTGCGTATTGTGACCTAACTATCCGTAGGTATATCAGATTTATGCGCCAAATGAGGAAACCGTTTACCATTACCAAGAATGGGGTCAAGTTAACCAATATCCAACTAAAGGAATACGAGCAATGATCTATACTGATGAATATTTAGGGCAAATTAAAGGATTTGGTGTGCTTGGGTTCTCCGTTGAAGCAATTATCAATATGCTTAACCCTGACGATCCTGAGCAGTTAAAAGTGGACATTATCAACCCAGGGACCGAAGCATACAAATCCTATTGGGCAGGGAAAACCACAGCCAGATATAGCATGGATAAAAATATTTTCGACCAGGCTACTAAAGAACGCTCTTTAGAGGCCAACGAAAAGATGGAAAAAAGGATGTATACAAATAAGATCAATGATGCTTTAAACGAAAAATTTGGACTATAATGCTTCCAGACTTACAAAAACTTCCCGTTGATATAGTCGAACGATTCCTCCAGACGCGGAATGCCGAATCATGCGGAATCCCGGCAAAGCTTGCAGATTATATCCTGCAAATCAATTATGCTGCAAATCTGCATAAGAAAAATTCTTCTATAAATGATTGTGCTAGAAAGTTACAGAAAGAATACCCTGGACTTTCCATGAGTACTTGCAGACAACGAGTTTATGATGCGATAAACTATTTGAATACAGATTGCACTGTTACAGCCGAAGCATGGAACCTCTATTTTGCTGACGAAATGATGAAACTTCGTGACATCAATTTAATAGCTCATAATTTCAAAGAAGCCAGATTCTGTATGCAGGAATCTCGAAAATATAGAATTGCAGCTTCCGAATCAGCGATTAATCCTGATTTAAAGAAATTCAAACAGCAGCTAGTTTCACCAGATTTAGAGATAGCTCGTATGGGTATAAAAAAACAAGGGCTTCTTGGAGCTTATAAAAAAGCGATTGACATTATTAAAGGACGTGATATCCCAGAAGCAGAAAAACAACGACTAATCGGTGAAGTAGAAAGAGAACTTAATATTGAGGACGCTGAATATGGCCAATAAAACAGATTTGGAATTATTTAAAGAAGAATACCTGTCTGTTGTACAGATATTGATGAAGCTTGCAGACCCAACATTCTTGTTTGGTGAAGTCGGTCGTGGTTCTGGAAAAACAACTCACATGATGGGACCACGAATGGACCGGGTACAAAATGATATGCCGGGTTCCGTCCTGGTACTTGGAGCATCCACATTCAAAAGCATCTTCGATAATATTCTCCCTGGACTTATGGAATATTTCATGGAAAATTATGAACGCGGTATTTATTTTGAAGCAGGCAAGAAACCCCCAGCACACTTTAAGCAGTGTGCTACGTACATAGATGATTGGAAACAAACATTCTCTTTCTGTGATGGTTCAGTTCTTCAGTTTGTATCATGCGATCGGCCAGAGTCTATGCTTGGTAAGAATGCAGCCCACTTATTTGCTGATGAACTTATCCGGATCCCGGAACAAAAGTTCACAGAACGAATTATTCCTGCCCTTCGTGCTGATAGGTCAAAGTTTGGCCATAGTCCCTATTTTATGGGTATAACCGGATTCTCTTCAACTCCAAATTTCGAGACAGACGAAGATTGGTGGACAAAATACGAAAGCAACATGGATATCGACTTGATCCATTGTATTCAGGAGATGTCCTACGAGCTGGATTTAAGACTAGTAGAATTAGCTCTTGCAGAAAAAGCTTATAATGAAAAAGAAATTAAAAAATTAAGGCAATTTGTCGAAAGATGGACAACCCGAATACGAGAACTCCGAACTGGAGAAACTTTCTATCTTCGAGCCTCGTCTTTTTCAAATATTAAAATTCTGGGCATCGACTATATTCTAAATCAGATTAAATCAATTAAAGATGAAGACAAATTAAATACATCCATTTTTTCAGTAAGAAAAAACAAAGTTAAAACCCGTTTTGTAGGTAAGTTTGGAAAGGAACACATCTTTGATGATAGTTACGATTATTCTAACTTTGATAACATAGCCATTGCCGGAGAAAAGACAGAAACAAATAGTTTAAGCCTTAAGCATTGCGATCGGAACCAACCATTATACGCAGGATTCGATCCTGGCCCATTTATGAGTATAGTGTTCGGACAAAAGAAAACAATACCTGGAAAGAGAAACAAAAAAATGAAGATGATCAAAAATATGTGGGTGATTCATCCAGAGCAACACGACGAACTTGCATATCAGATAGATACCTTTTTCAAACATCACTCCAGGAAAGAAATCATTCTGCATTACGACCGTGCTGCCAACCAAAATGACCCGGCATACAGAAAGTACTATCCATTGATGACAGACGTAAACGACACAGATGCTGTGATGTTAAGAAATGCCCTGGTAGCAAAGGGATGGCGGGTAATACTCATGTCAATAGGCCAAGGCACTATCTTCTATGGCACACACTATAAATTATTAAATATCATGTTCGGAAAGCCAGATGATATTCATGATGAAATAGAAATCTGCAATAACGAATGTGAAGAACTTATAAGCAGCATTAACCACTCTCCACTAAAGAGGACAGAGGGAAGAATCGTTTTAGATAAAAGTAGTGAACGTGAACTTCCGTACGAAGAACAAGCCATGTACAGCACTCAAATATTTTCAGCGTTCACATACCTCATTTACGGTGAATACAAAAAAATACTTCCCGAGGGCAATGTTCTAGATAATATGCCAAATTCTTCAGGTACGTATAGCCGATAAAATAAATTCATCCCCACCAAACCCGGTGGGGATTTTTGTCCTTTCCCCCCTATCTTATCTCCATTACTTTCGTTTCAACAACCGAAAGTAATAGCATGGCAACAATACTAAGTAAACCGGACGAACTCTCATTGAGTGGCAACCTTAAGCCATTTAAAGTCTCAACATCCGAATCTTTAAACTTTACACTTTCTGTAGGTACAGAAATCCTTGTAAACGAAACATATCATCCTAGCGACGGTATCGTGGAGGTAGATGTAAAGGACGTTGTTATTAGCGCCCTTAGCTTCGTCCTTCAATACAATACATCCTATGTACAACCATCAATCATCCGAATGTTTGTTGCTTCAATTGATGGCGTGGATTATTCATTTCGGGCAATTCGTACCGGGATATCCAACTTGGCCGATACTCCGTCTAACTGGCTAAAGGAAAACTTTCTTACCTGGCAGCCAAAACTAAAAAAAGTCACATATTATACTCCGGAATGGATCACCTATTTCGCGGTAATAGCATGCGATATCAAGGTTAAGGCCTATTTCACTAACAACACCAGTGAAGCTGTTACACTACAAAGCTGTTCAGCCGGTAATGCCTATACTATCAATATGCAATACGCAGTTGTTTCCGGACTATTCTCCGGAAAGAAGCCAATGTATTACGAGGTTGCTGCTTACTCAGGATCATCCCAATTAAGCTATATACAAAAATATGTAGTTTCCGATCAGATATCTGAAGACGAACAATGGATTCTATTTGAAAATAGCCTTGGAGGAATCGATACATTTAGGGCATTCGGTGTTACAGATTTTTCAGGAGAACACTCCTACAATCGTTCGATAATCGACGACGTGATGGAAGAATACCTGATCGATACCGAAAGGCTGTACACAAAAAACACCGGTCATCTAAATAAATACGAACGTCGCTGGCTGCTTGATTTCTTTCCAAGCCGGGCAAAATATATCTATCAGGAAAGTGCAATCCATAAAATTGCTGTAAAAGAAAGCGACGTCGCATATAAGTCATCAGACCTACCTTCCAGCTATACGTTTACTTATTGTTTTGCAGACATTAGCCCTTATTTAAATCTTATCCGGAACGAAGACGAACTTCCGGCTAATATATCAATACCAGTACCCGACGCGCCAAATTTTACTATACCCCCTCGTCTTGCTGAGTTTCCTCGTGTACTCCTTCGCGAGGGGGTGGTCTTTCCTGCTTTCGATCCTAATAGTTCCGAAGTAACCGTTACAACTTTTGGGGCAATTAAATCTGTAATCATAGAAGAAGTTCTAGCGAGTATTACCTTTAATCCTGGCGGCGGTGGATCAGGTGTAACCATTATAAAGGAAAATGATACAGACATAGAACCAACAGATTTAAATGTATTCTCTTCGCTTAAAACAATCAAAGAGATATACAACGCTATACAAGAAAATCTGGTAGACATTGATGGTGCATTTCTTAGAAAAGATATTGATGATACAGCACATGGTATAATATCATTCGAAAAAGGTTTTAAAAGCCCTGTATATGTTGCCGGGTTCGATGAAGAATCAATAGGTTTTTGCCTGACTCCAGCCGGTGAAGCAACTCTTAATTCTTTGAATGTTCGCACAAATCTATTTATGCAAGGTAGACTTGGCACACCAGCATTCGCTTCCGGATTCCTGGGCTGGGGTGTCGATGTAAACATGGAAACATCATCGGCCGAATTTGATTATCTCATGGTTCGAAAAGAATTTCGTGTAAATACCTTGGTTGTTAATCAAACTCTAGGACTAAACGGAAGTACTCTCGTTACAGACTTCAATAAAATGGCATCTGTAGAAGAGTTGGCAGACAGATATCGTTGTACGATCGACAAAGTAGACGACATGATGTACATGAATATCCGCGCTAACGATGTTGTTCGTTGTCAACAGTTTGATGGCATTAGTTCTAAGTATTACTTTGGATTTGTAATCGGCATTACATCAGATTATTTTGACATAGCAAAACCTCTATTGGATGGAATCTCTATTCCTTCCAGTGGTGATATCGCTTTTCGTTTTGGAAACACAACAGATTCAAATCGTCAAGGATTGATCTACCTAACGACTTCAGATACCTACGCCCCCTACATTGACATCCTGGACGGCATGACGTCGAAAGATCTCGCTGGAAAAACAAAAGTTCGTTTAGGGCGTTTGGATGGACTACGCGGAATTCATGCCGGGCAACTTGCCGGACATGGCATATACATAAAAGGTGGTATTTTTGAAGAAAGCGAATATTATCTTGCAGATGGATCAACCGTAACCCAAACCTTCAGTATCGTAAATGGTACGCTAAATAGCCTCATTGCCTCCGATACAGGATTCGAAACCCGTATTACCCAGAATACGAATTCCATCGGATTGCTAGCTGGGCGTGTTACTCAGAACGAGAATAGTATTATTACAGCTAATTCAAAATTCACTGTAACTGCAGATTGGATTAGTGCACTCGTAAACAGAGTAACAACAGTAGAAGGAAGGGCTTCAACAATTGAATCATCTGGATATATAACATCAGCTACTGCTCAGAATTGGTTTGTTCTTCAGGATAATTTTAATTCTCTTGCACAGCGCGTCTCTAGTGCAGAGTCAAACATCCTGATGACAGCAAATAGTATTAGTGCAGTAAATACAAGCATGGGCCTATTTAATGGTCGGATAATATCTCTTGAGAGTGCCGGCTTTATTACAACATCAACAGCGGCTTCAATTTATGCCACAAAAACAGAATACAATTTACTTGGCGATCGCGTATCTTCTTCCGAGTCAAGAATTACAGCTGCCGAATCAGCAATAAACCTAAAAGTTTCTACTACAAATTATAATGGTGTTTCAGTAGTCTCAATGATAAACCAAACGGCTTCGGACATTTTAATAAGTGCAAGCAAAGTTGCGTTCAATGCCTATAACCAAAACTTAGTACGCAATTCTGGAAACTATAAAAATACAAATTACTGGTCATATACGGGTTTAATCAACAGTATTCAGATTATAAGTTCTGGGGGAGCTCTAAAGTTCATTACTTCTGGATCCGGAAATATTTATAACAGAAGCCTTAGTGGTGTGAAACTCTGGAGTGGACGAAAATATACTTTAAGAATAAGTGTATATTCTTCAGTATCTCAATCGGTCAGTTTTACAATTAACGACACATATACTAAAACGCAAAGTCTTGTAGCATCGGATCAGGAAGTCATATGGAAATTCACAACATCTTCTGATCTTGATGCTGGATTCTTTAAAATTCAAAGTTCTACAAGTTGTACCCTACATATCAACTGGCTAAAGCTCGAAGAAGGAGACTATGCTACATCTTGGTCTCCACACCCATCAGATTCAATATATTCTTTAGATAGCGATCTGGTTGCCGCATTAAACGGAACAACAATATCCGGAGGATTACAGCTTACTACAAAAATAAAACTAGGGCTGCTTAGTGGTGGTGTATGGACTGAACAGGCTGGAATTTCGGCAAATATAGACAACATCATGTTATGGTCCGGAGGAACGTATGTCCATGCTGTAGCAGGAACAGCAAAAACGATACTTTATCATGATGGCTCAGGTAAATATACCGGAAAACTTGAAAGTAGATCCGACGGAGATCGAATCGTAATTGATCCTTCAGAGAAGTCAATGCTAATGTATTCAGATTCTTTTAATATGCTAAAATTAGGGTGGGATGAAACGTCTACTTCAGCTATTAAATACCCGTCGTTAACGCTAAACGAAAGTTACAATGGAAGTAAGAGATATAACACATACGCGTCACCATCTGGATTATCTGTAAAAAATGCAGACACCCAATTATTCAAACTTGGTGTTGGCGGGATGTATTTCAATCTGGATTCAACTCTTGCAATTATGCCAAACTCTACTAACCTGATTCGAGGCACAGTCTGGTACGATGGAAACGGTTTTCTTAAAGTAAAATTATAAAATCAAAATGTTATGAACGTAAATTTTAATCTTTCATTCAAAGACTTTAAAGGCGAAGTCATTGTCGAAAATGGTAAAGAAAAGAGAATGTCCGAAATGGTGGCCACACTTCTATTCGCGGGTCAGGGTATCACAACAAACGAGGAAAAGCTAAAGGCATTTTCCCTATCTCAAAAAATCTATCATGCTACCGGAGAAATTAATATAGAAGTTGAAGAAGCAGCTTTAATTAAAAAAGTTGCCGAATCTCTCAATGCCGGTGGATACGCTCAAGTAATTAATCTTATTGAAAACAAGTAAAATCAGATGAGTATGAACATTGCATCAGATACCAGAGAAAGAGTTGGAACAAGCACAATTGCAGAAGCTATTTCAAACACCTATTATTTCTCGCAAGAAAAGGATAAACCCGTTTCAACCGTACGTGTCGAGACGGCAAAAGATGGAAATAAAGTTTGTAACGCAAACTACGAGTCTGCAACGAACCGGTTATTCATCACCATTACGGATTACAAGTACCTCACAACAGAAGAACGTGTCCTGGTACTAAACACAATGTTACACGATATCGATTCTATCCTCACAGAGTCACAACCAGAATAATTTAAAATATATGAAACGAATAATGATAGGAAACGATATCAACCTGAAGTATTCTGTATTCGCAGACCAGACTCCAGAAGACCTATCGAATCTCAAAGAAATAAAAGTGTGGCTCAGGCATGAGACCATAAAGGCATTACAGATCGAGCCTGTATTCACCATAGTAGGGAATGTCATATCTATGGATGTTCATGCAGGGCTACATAAAAGAACTGGAGCCTATCGATTATTTATTCAATATAAAAAAAACAATCCATCCAGAACCCCCAATTACGATAGTAAATCTATTGCTCAGTTGGCTTTTACACTTGTAGAAACGACCGAAGAAGCTGGAGGAGCGTCTAACTGTCCGGAACTTGAACCAATTACCATCGAACTCTCCGGAGACGTTGGTTTTGGTTCAAATTCATCCGGCACGGGAAATGTTGTAGTAGACAATGATAGCGTAATTCTTGTTAATGGAAAGCTGACGGTTAATGTTGTTGATTCAGAAGAATACGATTCAGACGAATATAAATCATCATCGCGTCCGGCTTCAGCAAAACAACTCAGAATCATTCGGGAACTATTGGAAAGTGAATACGCAAAAAAAACAGATATTCCAGACGAACCTGATTTATCTGGCTATGTTCAGCAAGTAAATGGAAAAGGGCTGTCGGAAAACGATTATACGACCGAAGAAAAAAACAAACTTTCATCAGTAAAAACTAAAACAGACAAAATACTTTCCTCCGGATCCGGAACAAAGTATCTGTCAGACGACGGTACGTATAAAAGTGTGGATTCGTCATCCAGTATGATTGAAGATGAAGAATTTGTTGGCGAATACAGTGTCGCACAATCAGAGTATGCTTTATATCAATCTTCATTTGAATTATTGAACCTGCCCAAAGTATCCGGAACAACTTCAATATTTACGATTTCGGATCGACCCATTGGATTTAATATCTATTTGGAAGTTAAATCATTCTCCGTTTCTCCAATCGTAAAAACAACGTTGGCTTCTTTCGTCCCTAACAATTACGAAATCACCAAAGTATTTGTTGATACCGATCTTTCTACAAAAATTGAGGTAAAATGCGTGAAAGATACAACAGCTGATAATAAGGCTATTGTCCAGCTTCAGTATATAAAAGATTATGGTGATGTTTTGGAATTTACAGTAACTGTTCCGGAAGAAGTTAATGCAAACGAGGTTTCACTTGAATTCCCAAAGCTGAAGTACAATAAAAAAATGGTATCAACCATTACTGTTGACGATTCATATTCAATCTGGAACAATTTCTTTTCACCTGTGAATAAAAGGTGGGTAGATGACGAACTTATGTCATTTTGGAATCCATCAGATAATCGACGTATAACTTATCACCATAATTTTATTTTTAACTACAACGGCATTAATTACTCAAAATCATCTGGTTACTATCCATCTAAATCATTATGTTATACCGATGGAGCTGGAATAAAGCATAGATTTGCGTGCTCAATTGCCGCTTGGGCCTGGAAGATGGGAGAAAGAGATTATGATGGAGGATGGTCATTTCCTTGGGTTACCGCTAAAGAAGCTAGAATTATGGCTGATTTTGGAAATACAATAAATTGGCATGATATTCATGGTGTAGCTGAATATGGGAATACAAATGGTTCTACAAATTGTGGACAGGTCCTATTTAATCAATTTGCAAAAATTGACGCAGATTTGTTTGCATCACTTATTGATCGCATACCGAAAGTTAATCAAAATCCTAATGGCGATCCTAATTATGCAAATATGGGATGGTATTTACCATATTTTCAATATACAATGGATGTTACTGCTCGAGCTGGAGTTGTTGCTTCCTATAAATATCTTAAACCATTTTCCAATCCTGATTTATTAGATTATAAACCATCACGTATAATTCTTAAAAGAGATTTTATATCGGACGAACTACTTTATGATCCATTTTTAGCCCGGATTCAATCCAATTATGCCCTTCCATTAGAACAAAGAGAATGGTGTGTTATTGGTGTTCATAGGGTTGGAAGAGACAGTGGGATTATTGAATTTCTGGAAGCAATAGAATCAAGTTACGGTTATTCAGGTGATGATACAATGTTGATGTGTTCACTCGATGAAGTTTATGAATATTGGTTTATGACTCAATATGGAAAGGCATATAAGACCATCGACGGTCAAAAAATCAAGTTTAAGGTTTACGCACCATGTGGAAAGAATTTCTGGTTCCGATCAATTTCATGTTTGTTATCCGGAATATCTAACGTTACTGGAGTTTCTCTTGTTTCTTCCGACAATTGTTTTGGAACATCATTTTCAATCAATGACGGTAAGCTATTGGTAAATCTTGACTTTAATCCAGAATTGAAGCAGAGAGCCGAAAAATATGTATCTATACTGGAGGCTGACAAAACCAAAGAGTATGCCTATGATGATGCGCAGTATTTCGTTCAGATGCTCAAGCCGGGAGTCAAAGAGGCTTATCAATCAAGAATAGACGCCCTAGTTTCTAAACCTATATTGAACTCTATATCAGTAAATAATGGTGCAGCATCAACCGAAAGTCAGACTGTAACTATCTTATTTTCATATTCTGCGGGAGCGCCATCGCACTATATGTTGTCTGAAAACTCCAATATGTCTGGTGGAGTGTGGGTTGATTTTGTTTCAAACCCATCATTCGTTTTTTCGTCCGGCTACGGCACGAAAACATTATATGCGAAATTAAAGAATGGGTTCGGTGAAACATCCATAGTGAGTGATTCTATTAACTATACAGAACCTATATTGAATTTAACTGCGTTTTCTATTAACAATGGAGATGTTTCTACAAGCAACCCATCTGTAATTTTGACATTCGGATATGTTGGTACAGCTACACATTATATGATTTCTGAAAGTTCTTTATTTACGGGTGCTTCATGGGTGGCATTTACAGCTAATCCGACATTTGCACTTGATAACGCCGCATTTGGAATCAAAACAGTGTATGCAAAATTGAAGAACTCTACTGTAGAAACTGCGGCTGTTAGCAATACAATCACACTGGTTAATCCTAATGAAATTGCATTGAGCTCTGTTACCATCAACAATGGAGATGAAAATACAGCATCTCTTAACGTATCTGTATCATTAGGAATAACAAATACCCCCACTCATTATAAAATAGGGGAAACGGCAGACTTATCAGCTGTTGCGTGGCAGACTTTCAACGCTAGCCCATTGTCTTATACACTGTCGGGATATGGAACAAAAACAGTTTATGTTCAGTTAAAAAACGCTACATCCAGTAGTGCTGTTTTGAGTGATTCGATAACTGGGATTCAACCTGTTACACTAAATTCTGTTTTGATAAACAATGCGGATGTATCTACAAACAACAAAATATTGTCTGTAGCCTTTAATTATTCCGGAGGAACCCCAACTCATTATATGATTTCTGAAAGTTCTTTATTTACGGGTGCTTCTTGGTTGGTTTTTACATCCTCTCCAATATCATACACATTAACAGACGGAACACCCGGAAATAAAACGGTGTATGTAAAATTGAAGAACTTCGCAGGAGAAACACTTGACATAAATGCTTCAATCGAATTGATAGTTGCACAGCAGGTAGTATTATTTGGCAATATCGTTTCAGAAAGTAATATATATGGCATAGGATTTGTAAATAGACTAGAAAGAAGATATACAGATGTGGGTACAATCAAAGATCTTTCAGGTGTAAATTTTTGCAAAGAGCAAGGTCAATACATTACTTATTTTCCTATTGTTTCTGAATTAAGAACAAAATGGGGCATTACATCAGAAGTTAGTTTTGCTCAGTCTGGGTGGGATAAACCTACCCTTCCAACATCAGAAGGAAAGTACCCTAATTCAATTATATATGATGGAGTAAATACAAAAATAAATGTTTATGGAGGGATACAAACAGATATCACATACCAGGTAGTAAAATATCTAACAGAAGTGCCCACTGGAACTTACACAGTTAGATTATTATTAAGTGCCTCTGCTACATCTGGGGGTAAATTTCCATTCAAATTACGTGTAAACAATACATTGCAGAATGTAACTGCAAAATCTAGTTATATTAGTAATAACAATTCTCTTTGGTATGAATTCACAAATATTATAGTTGAATCAGATGGCTACATGTTGATTTCCCAATATGCTGATCCTATTTTGACCACGGGTTATTTTAAAATAGATCCAATCGTTTTAATAGAAATTACAAAAAACTCCTAAGAGTAAAAAAATAGCCTTCCCCATCAAAAATAGGGAGGCTATTTTTTTGTCCTTTCCCCCCACCCCTACCCATCATATCTTCGTTTCCATGAAACAGGCAAACGAAATATCAGGAACCGAAGCAATCAATCGAATGCGATTGCTCAAGAAAGTACCCGGTGCGCATTTCACCCTCATACACCTCACGTGCAACTTGCGCAAACGAACAACAGACGGCATGCGTAAAGTAGAGCGTTGCCGGCTCAGAGCCTCCATGCGTAGTGACCAGGCCGAAACCGATCCGGATCACTATCTGCCATACGAAGACCTGGACACCGAAGAACCTCGTCAGTGCTTCAAGAAACTTATCAGATACGTAGGATTTCCACCAACATACAAACTGCAAAGAGTAAACTGGTTTACAAATGAAAAGGAATAAAGAACAACAACCTGTTGTCATCGACATGACTTCAGAAAGCAACGAACCCATAACCATTTCCCGATATGGAAGTGCCCATGGAGTCGTTAAGAGTAAATCCGGAGGAGTACTAAGCTTCGAGGTACAAGGCGTTTCCGAGCGAAACGAAGTCATGAATCAAGAATATCGGAACATCTACCGAAACTACATGTCCGAGAGCACCGGTATTCAGATGGGCGATTACCTGGTACCCATGTGGGGCGAAGGGCACAACCTATACCCGCAAGAAGTCTACAACGTCATCTCAGACAACAAACTTCTTCCGGAACTTTTGTCTAAGCAAGTCCAGTTCCTGTTCGGAAAAGGACCATACTTGTACAAAGAAGAAATCGTTGGCGAAGGCAAAAACCAGAAAAAAACCAGAGTCCCGGTTCAGGATCCCGAAATACAAGCCTGGCTAGAAAGTTGGGAAGACAACGGATATCCATCAGTGTGGGAATACCTTATCAATATCATCACAGACTACTA
>Ga0209639_1002155_pt1 | contig 16458 bp, 19 predicted proteins | sample EPASupsiteHSE605_FD_187268 | JGI IMG/M metagenome (GOLD analysis project Ga0209639, IMG submission 187268) | Bioremediated contaminated groundwater from EPA Superfund site, New Mexico - Sample HSE6-05 (SPAdes) (version 2) | ecosystem: Environmental > Aquatic > Deep subsurface > Groundwater >...
CATTAATATCTTCTCCACACCATCACGCCCTTTCTACCTCGATGACTAAGTCCGGGCACATGAGCGCACAAATCCCACATCCCGTACAGTTATCCGGCAGCAAGTCAGTGACCGGATGATATCCCAAAACATTAATTCTGTCCATAGCTAACCCTAGTACGTCTTTTGGACAGAAATGAATACAAAGCCCACAGGCCTTGCATTCATCTGAATAGAAACGAACCTTTCCCTTCGCCATACTACATCCCCCCCTAAGAACATTGCTACAACCACTCCGGCTTCAAATACAAATTTATTACCTGTAATGTATCCCCATAGCAAGGAAAAAGTTCTGCGTAAAATTTTCTTTCTATGGTCAAATAGGTAACAGGTATATCTAGAGCCCTACCAAAGCTTATAATCTTTTCATGTCCATTTCTAATTAAGTCAGAGGTAGTCTCCCCCAATAAATTGGGGTTGCTTACAATCCCAGTAAATTTTATACTGGCAGCACCTTCCAGTTGATGCTTTAAAAACCTAACGCTCTCTAAATCCTGGGCAAAAGGTCTATATGGATTTAATACTAATAAAAATTGATAGTTTTTTCGAGAAATGATAAATTTGCTCAGGTAACCAAGAACCAGAGATCCAACTTCATCCCCAGCTACATCAATTACCATGTGATTATCCTGTCTGATTAAGCCTATGATTTCACCGGGTATGCTGGGTACGTCACCGAAGGACAATTCTCCTTCCGGTGCCACCAGTCTTATGCCTGCCTGTTCGAGTTTTGAACGGACATCTCTAGAAGCAAAGTACGGGTTCACAAGATCCAAATCTGCCAGAATCACGTTTTCTGACGTTTTTGCCTTTTGCATGGTATAGTTGAGAGCTACTTCTGATTTTCCGCTGCCAAATCCGCCGGCGAAAATGACCATATTTTCCAATTAATTGTCCTTTCTAAGAAGATTTTCCTTTTGAGTAATAATATTAGAGTAAGTCAAGACGAAAAGCAATAAGAAATTTGACGAGAAAATGACCCCTTCCGGGGTCATTTTTGTAATAAAATAGATTACTAAAGTTCTACATTATCCTATTTCCAGTTGTCAATCTTACGCAGCAGATATTCCCTATACTCCGATAATTCCTGGCTAACCTTGAATAACAATTTCTCCATATCACTTTTGGAAAGGAGCATTTCGTCGGGGGCTAAAATTTCAACGGTTCTAAATTCTTCTTTTACAACAAATTTTAAAACATCTTCAATATTATCAGCATAAAAAATGATAACCACTGGTGCGTAAGCCAGCTTTTTACCAGTGATATCATCAATTACCGCATATACTTCCTGGCTCATATCTATATCTTCAATACGAATTCCCTGAATCGGCACATTTCGCATCATAGAAACCTGGTGCTGTCTGGTCTCCTCTGCAAGCTGCTCAATATTCTTGCTCCCAAAAAATTTGCTTGATTTAGCCTTGCCCGTATAATCAAATCGCATTTTAACTTTTATTTCAGCCAAAATTATTTCAACTCCTCTTCGACAAATAGTGATGTTATCACATCATACCATTTATTATATCGGATTTATCAGCAATTTTTTGAATAATCTTCTTTAGAAACAGCGAACATTGGGGGTAAAGAATTAATGCAGTGCCAGCGTTTTCAGTCTGTTTACTTCGTCCTGCTGAAGCCATCGGTACTGCCCCTCTTCCAGGCCTTCGACGCCAAGAAAGCCCAGGGCAGTTCTTCTCAGGCTTATGACTGGATGTCCCACAGCAGCACACATTCTTTTAACCTGCCTTTTTCGGCCCTCGTGTATAATCAACTCAATGACTGAAGTATTTTTGCCATGATTTATTAGATTGACTTCGGCAGGGGCTGTTATACCATCCTCCAGCTCAATCCCTTCCCGCAGCTTGTTTAACTCAATGTTGCTAATAGACCCCTTTACGCAAGCTTCGTATTTTTTATCTATCTTATAGCGCGGGTGAATTATGAGGTTGGTAAAATCTCCGTCATTTGTAAGCAGCAAAAGACCCCGGGTATCATAATCCAAACGGCCCACTGGATATACACGTTCCTTTATACCTTTTACCAGTTCCAAGACGGTAGAACGACCTTGGGGATCGGTTACTGAACAAATATATCCTGGTGGTTTATTCAGCAGAATATATACAAGCTTTTCCTTCCCAACCAGGTGCCCATCAAATTCAATGCGGTCAGATTCAGGTTCCACAATAGTTGCCAGCTCTGTTACCACAATTCCGTTCAGCTTGACTCTGCCGTTATTAATTAATTCTTCCGCCTGACGGCGTGACGCAATCCCAGCCTGAGCCAGGTATTTAGCCAATCTCAAAAAAGGCCTCCTTATATCTGTGAATTATTTAGTAACTGTTGTGAATATTATTCTTTAGATTATTGCATTAATCCTTTATTATTTGCTATTAATAGTATGGGCAAATAATGGCATAATAAAAATTAATAGCAAAAACTGCCCCGGCATCTGCTATTATAATAAGGTCTTTTTAATTAAGGAAAACATCATATCATCGGTATGGAGGACACAATGGATAATAAATTTGTAGACAGAGCAAAAATTGAGGAAGCATTTAAGTCAATTCTCGAGGCTATTGGAGAAAACCCAGAACGAGAAGGACTAGCCGAGACCCCCAGAAGAGTGGCCCGCATGTATGAAGAAATCTTCTCAGGAATAAACATCGAGCCCAAGGATTATCTGGATGTTTTTTTCACCGAATTCCATGACGAGCTGGTACTTGTAAAAGATATCCCAATCTACTCGATGTGTGAACACCACTTTCTTCCCTTTTATGGAATGGCTCACGTTGCCTATATACCCAAAGGCGGCAAAGTGGTAGGAATAAGCAAGCTAGCCCGGGTCGTCGAATCTTATGCCCGCAGACCACAGCTTCAGGAGCGGCTAACCTCACAGATTGCTGATTGCATCTTCGAGACCTTAAAACCTATGGGTGTTGGTGTAGTAATACAGGCTGAACATATGTGTATGACCATGCGGGGCATCAAAAAACCCGGTGCTTTAACCGTAACTTCAGCAGTAAGGGGCATTTTTGAAACCCGGCCCGAAACCCGCGCCGAACTCTTCTCCCTGATTCTAAAATAATCGATTGTCATCATTAAAATAGCAGCGCTCAGATCAGATAAAGAGCGCTGCTTTTTTGCATGATTTCAGCCGCAAAGAGCCCACAAAAAGAACGTCCCTTTGTTGGATTCTAAAACAGGCCTATTATTTCCCCATCAGGCAGAATATCGATTTTTTCGGCGGCAGGGACTTTACTTAGACCCGGCATGGTCATAATGTCGCCTGCGATAGCTACAATGAATCCTGCTCCTGCCGACAACCGGACTTCGCGGATATTTACGTTGAAGCCCCGGGGTCTTCCGATAGCCGTTAGGTTATCTGACAATGAATATTGGGTCTTCGCTATACAAATAGGTAATTCTCCGTAACCCATTTCTTCAAAACGAGCCAACATATTATCTGCTGATTTGCTGTAAGTAACTCCATCTGCTCCATAGACCTGCTGACAGATTGCTTCAATTTTTGTTTTTAACGGAGCTTGCAGTTCATAAAGGCATTTAAAGTTAGATGGCTTTTCAGTAGCTGCTATCACCTTCTGTGCCAGTTCAACGCCGCCCTGGCCGCCTTCACTCCAGACGCGGGAGAGCGCTAGTTCAGCACCCAGAGCAGTACACTTGCGTGTAACAAGGTCAATTTCTTCCTGCCTGTCGCCGGGGAATTCGTTAAGTGCAACCACCACCGGTACACCATACAATTTTAAATTCTCCAAATGTTTCTCCAGGTTCGCTACCCCATTTTCCAGAGCTTGCATATTGATCTCATTCAGCTTGTCCTTGGGGACACCACCGTGATTTTTGAGGGCGCGTATAGTTGCAACCAATACTACCGCATCGGGTTTCAGTCCCGCATAACGGCACTTAAGATCAAAGAACTTTTCAGCTCCCAGGTCTGCGCCAAATCCAGCCTCAGTGACCATATAATCAGCTAATTTCAAACCCATTTGGGTGGCCATAATACTATTGCACCCGTGTGCAATATTGGCAAATGGGCCTCCATGTATAAACGCAGGGGTATTTTCAAGTGTTTGAACTAAATTAGGTTTGATAGCATCCTTCATTAACAGAGTCATAGAACCGGCAGCCTTTAAATCGGCTGCTGTTACCGGCGTTCCATCATAAGTATAAGCTACCACTATACGTGAAACCCGTTCTTTAAAATCCATGAGGTCAGAGGCCAGGCACAATACGGCCATTACTTCAGAAGCAACGCTAATATCAAAACCAGATTCACGAGGTACCCCGTCTGCTTTACCGCCCAGACCGATTATAATATTTCTTAACGCTCTTTCATTAAGATCCATGACCCTCCGCAGAACGACCTGCCTTGGATCAATATTTAAAGGATTTCCCTGGTGAAGACTATTATCCAATATAGCAGCCAGGAGGTTATGAGAACTGGTAACTGCATGAAAATCGCCAGTAAAATGCAGGTTAATGTCTTCCATGGGTACTACCTGCGAATAGCCTCCCCCTGCGGCACCGCCTTTGATACCAAAGCTTGGCCCCAATGATGGCTCACGCAATGCTATGATGGCCTTCTTGCCGATTTTATTCAGTGCCATACCAAGTCCCACGGTTGTAGTGGTTTTCCCTTCCCCGGCCGGGGTGGGGTTAATGGCGGTTACCAGAATCAATTTACCTGATGGCTTATTCTTTAATCTTTCCCAGGTATCCAGAGAAACCTTGCATTTATATTTACCGTATAACTCAACATCATCCTCAGACAGCCCAATTGATTTGGCTATATCCAATATGGGCTTCATAGCAGCGTTCTGAGCTATCTCAATATCGCTCTTCAACTTACATTCCCCATTTCTCAACATCTTTTTTGATGTTTCATCTATTTTCATGTTCCATTATAATTATAATTGCAAACTTTATAAAGCATTATTATACTATCCAATTTTTTTAGAATCTAGCCCCAGTGCCATTACAGCCTGTCCAATCTTATTGTTTAAATAAACTATTCCGACAGAATAGTTTATTTAAACAATAGGTTGCAGATATACACAGAGGCAATTAATCCTGTAACATCTGCACTCAGCCCAGTTATAACAGCATATTTGAACTTTTTTATCCCAACTGAGCCAAAATAGACGGTCAGTACAAAAAAAGTTGTATCAGTAGTCCCCTGCATCACTGAGGCCAGCCTGCCTATCAGCGAATCCGGACCATATACCCGCATCAGTTCGGTAGCCAATCCTAAAGCACCGCTGCCGGAAAGGGGCCTCATAACAGCCAGGGGTAAAACCTCCGGCGGAGCGCCGATAGCAATCATAACCGGCATCATCGCTCTGACCAGATAATCCATGGCTCCTGAGGCTCTGAATACTGATATAGCTACCATCATTCCAACCAGGAAAGGTATTATCTTTACAGCCGTATAGAACCCTTCTTCCGCGCCTTCCACGAAAGTCTCATATACCGGTATTCTTTTGCAAACGCCATAAACAGGAATCAGTAATAGCAGCAAAGGTATAGCCCAACGGGATATAGTGGTAAGAATGTTCAGAAGCATTAGTTTTTCCTCCCCCAGTGGCTGCGAGTCCTAAACCAGTAATCCAGAGAAACGGCTATAATCATAGCGCAGCTAGTGGCAAAAATGCATGCTCCTACTATCTCGGTGGGATTTGCCGAAGAAAAAGCAAGCCTTATTCCTATAATCGTAGCCGGGATAAGGGTTATGCAGGAAGTATTTAAGGCCATAAATGTGCACATAGCCTCAGAAGCTTCAGGACTGTCACGGTTTAATTCCTGTAATTCCTGCATAGCCTTCATACCAAAAGGGGTAGCAGCATTTCCCAACCCCAGCATGTTAGCACTGAGATTCAGAATTATAGCTCCCATAGCAGGGTGATCGGAAGGAACGCTTGGAAATAACCTGCGCAAAAACGGTTTTAATAAACGGGCCAGGCTTTGTATCAAACCTGCCTTTTCGGCAATTTTCATAATACCTAACCACAAAGCCATTATTCCTATTAAATCAAAGCATACTTTCACTGCCCCTTTGGCTGCTTCCAATGCTGCTTCAGTTACAACTTCCACATGGCCATTAAGAGCAGCGACCACTATTCCCGAGGCTAGAAGAAAGAACCAAATCAAATTTAACAAAGTTATACCCTCCGCACCTCAAACAATTACTGAAGCCTGATGCAAGCGCACTCACGTCCTTTTAGAGGGTATGAAAATTGGCAGAAAAATAGAACAGCCCGGACATCAGCCAGGCTGTCAGACGTCTACAAGAGCGAATCTCAGCGTTATTTCAAAAAGCCCATTCAATCAGCGTACTTGTTACGGGGACATTCCCCGTAAGGGGTGTGTCGCCATACCTTATTCGCCTCAATCACGGGCTTTCCTCATGCCTTGATCTTCACTCTTGTCATCCGCCTGTTTAATGGTAAATTTATTATATACTATTGTTGAAATGATTCGTTTCTGTGTCTTTCTCCTCTTCTTTCCATTAGACTTTCTATTTTATCAAAGATTTGAGGAGCAACATCTACAACCCGCTCCGCTAGGGGATTACCTGCAACCGAGATTAATCTAACATCATTCATCCTCACAACCAAAAAACCTATTGGTTTTACTGAAACACCAGCCCCGCTGCCGCCTGCAAAGGGAAGTCCTTCATTCGTGCCGGTACCAGTTTCATATTCTCCTCCGCCGGCTGCAAAACCGCAAGCAACCTGAGAAATGGGAATGATAACACTGCCATCGTTGGTTTCTACTGCGTCACCCACCACGGTGTTTACATCTACCATTTCTTTTATACTCTGCATGGCAGTCTTCATTAAACCTTCAATGGGATGATTCTGCTGTTCTTGCTGCTGATCCATTCATACACCACCTGACTTTTATTGCAATTGCATGAGTTTCTATAATAATAATGTGTACCATTCTTATTTTTAATATGCATGTAAATGTGCTCAAAAAGGCTGGGGTCGTAAAATCCGGCTTTACATCAAGATTTATGTGTCTTAATCTGCATTTACTGCTAAGTACTCCAATCAAAGTTCCCTTAAAGGCCCAGCAAACACCTGTACTTAGGGCCGTAATGAGAGCATCCTTGCTGCCAACCGTACTTATCCACTCAAGTTTCTCTACAACCGTATACTTTAAGACTGTGCTAAGCGTTTGATAATTCTCCATGGAAATTCTAGCCATGCTTTTTATAGGAAAACCTCTCAAGATTCCTAGAAATTCTTCATAATTGCCCGAACAGGCAGTCTGAATTTTTGTATTATCTTTGCGATCTTCAATAGCGGAAATGAGAATTGATTCTATTAGGCGGAAATTAGGATCAGTATAATCATATTGCCGTTTAGTTTTGTAAAATCGAGAATTAATTTCTAATGAAATTCCCTGGAAAGACTTATCTTCCCGTATTCTCACCATAACTTTGGCCTTGATATACAAAGACAAGAAAATGATAATAAATAACGAAATTAATATCCATATCCAGAAGGCCATGCAATTTCTCCCGTTTTCCCATATCTTTCCCATCTTCGGTAGGCTTATACACTAAGGTTGTTGGGAATTGGCCTCCTCTATGGCCTTTTCGATAGCAGTAATCACTTTGTACATCTCATCATCAACTTCTATATTTAATCTCCCCAACCTGAAGGTTGGGCATTGAAGATTATAATCCAGTATTTTTTTCTTTAACTTTTCTAACTCTAATCTTTTCTCATAAAAAAACCGGGCCTTCCTCTTTTCATACCTATTAATCGTAAAAGACGTATGCTTCTCGTTGATAAAATTAACGGTGTATCGTTTGAAATCCTCTACCTCTTTCCAAAGCTTATCAGTAGCTGCATCGATATCTTTTCCCAATTGAATCCAATAGGGGGTAAAATCGTTGTTCTTCAGGATTCTGTTTGCCATGCGAAGGTCAGCCGGTTCAAACGGATTTTCGGAAAGATCAACCGGTTTACCGGCTCCTTTCAAATTATCAAAGTCGCCTCGCTCCCGTGCTTTACGTATCTGCTCTTCTACTAACTCCTCCGTACTGCTCATATATTTAGCCAACTTCTTATGCTGCTGGGCTTTTATTTTAATTTCTTCCTCCAGAGACCGCTCTGACACTATATATTCTCTCCTTTATTCTGTATCTTGTATTATCGGTAGGTCGTCCAGACTGGAGAGGGCAAATAATTTCAGGAATTCGTGGGTAGTCCCATACAGAGCAGGCTTGCCTGGAGCCGCCTTTTTGCCGACCTCTCTGATAATGCCTTTTTCCGTAAGGGTAGTAATAACACGATCGGTCTTTACTCCCCGAATTTGCTCTATCTCAGCTTTACTTAATGGCTGACGATATGCAATAATGGCCAGTGTTTCCAGCGCAGCAGGCGATAATCTTCGGCTGACCGGCTTTACCATCTTGCTTACCACCTGAGCATACTCTGGTTTGGTGCCCATTATATATCCACCATCCAGAGTTAGTATTTGAATACCTCGTTGAGATTGGTTGTATTCCATCATCATTTCTTGAATAATTTGCTTTAAATCTGGTTCAGCCAAATTTAGTATTTCCATTAGTTCTTCCAAACTAATCCGTTCGCTGCTTACAAAAAGAAGAGCTTCAATAGAAGCCTTAATTTCATCCCGCATTAACATCACTAACCACCACCCGTAAACAAAGTTTTATATCTCCAAATCTCTGCTCCTGAACTGCCTCAACTTTTTGTAAACGTATTAGCTCCAACAAAGCCAGGAAATATGCAAGCGCCTCTCTTCTAGTCGAAATTGTGGTATAAAAATCTTGAAATATTACCGTTCCCCCGCCTGAAGGTAAAACCCGGAGAATATCATTCATTTTCTCGCCAATATTTATGTCTCTCTGGGGCAGATTATATTCCAGCTCCTCAGTATTTTTCTCTAAGACCGAGTACCAGGCGCGCAGCAGAATATTAAGGCTGCCGGTTATTTCTCTTTCAACCCATTCAACTTCATTGCTGCCGTTCCGGAAGAACACCCGGTTTACATCATCATTAAATCTCGAAGCTAGAATTTCGCCTGCCATCCTATATTTCTTATATTCTAAGATTCGATTAACCAATTCCTCCCGGGGATCTAATATACCTTCCTCCGGATCTTCCTCTTCCGTGAGGCTTGGTAAAAGCATCCGGGATTTCAAGTTAAGCAGATAAGATGCCATTATTAGAAAATCGCCTATATTATCTAGATCAATTTGTCCTGTAGCCTGTATGTGATCCATATATTGGTCAGCAATAAGCGCCACAGGTATATCATAAATATCCATTTCTTCTTTTTCAATCAGGTAAAGCAATAAATCCAGCGGTCCATAGAATTTATCCAGATTAACCAGATAACTCATATTCTACCCCCATTTGATGGTTAGTATATTCTAAAAAACAATTGCATTCAGTATCCCGTAAAGCAAATTTACTAAAGGCCACAGAATCTTGCCCACCATGTTTGTGACAATGAGCAGCAAAAGGATAAGCGGGCCATACTGTTCCATCGAATACATGAAGCGGGCACCCGAATCGGGAAGAATCCCGGCCAGAATCTTCGAGCCATCGAGTGGAGGTACAGGTATTAAATTAAATGCTGCCAGTATAAGATTAATATAGACTAGTGGTTGGAGCAGCGGAATGAACAGAACTGCCAACTGGCCGCTTTGGTAAGGAATGAGAAGCTTTAAGGCTACCATACTAAGGAGAGCCAGGAGCATATTCATCCCTGGTCCGGCTAACGATACCAGCATCATTCCTTTTTTAAGGCTGATATTTTTGAAGTTACGAGGATCTACCTGTACAGGTTTGGCCCATCCGAATTTAAAAATCAGCAGCATTAGAAAACCCATCCAATCAATATGAGGTAATGGGTTAAGGGTTAATCTCCCCTGATAATAGGGGGTACGATCCCCCAGCCAGTTTGCCGCTAATCCATGGGCAAATTCATGAAAAGTTAAGCCTATAAGAACGGCAGGCAGCCATATCAGCGTTTCAATTAACCACTGCATCCGAAAATTCCCCCTCTGACAACCATTTCATAACCATCTTAGTTTCATCCTCCCGGCTGCTCGTAATTCCGTCTAGTTTATAATTGTAAAGTTCCTCCAGTATGTTTTTATACTGCGGGCCTGCCTTTATTCCTAACTTTTTGAGATCATGTCCGTTAATCTCCACTTTAACCTTTTCCTTTAAATCACAATACTTTATAAATCGTTCCCAGGCACCTTCATCTTTTATATTTAGTAATAGATATAAGAGATTCTCAGTTCCCAGGTGAGCCAGCATTTTGTTCATCTGGCTGGGGCGTAGATCTGGCTCCTCACTGATTCTATGAGCCAATTGGGGAACCTGAGCAGAATCTTCAATACAACGCTGGGCATATTTATCCAGATGATATCGATTTAATACCCCCGATACCTGCTCTGATGTGAGTTTAGAGAAAATAACCAGGATATAAACCAGCCAAGCCTGGACCTTTCTGCCATAATATCGTGTTTCCCACCAACCCATAACAATCGGTATTCTCCTAACCGGTATCTTGTTCATTTCCTCCAGTTTTACCTCGGGCAATATATATTTCCATACTCCTGTTTCCTTCATTCTCTCCAGAGCAGATAACGGATCCTTCTCGCTAAGTATTAAGATAAACTCATGCATGATACGTTTATAGGATAATTTTCCAAGCATGCTGCGTTCAATAGCATCCCTGGCGAAACGGAAAGTATCCGTTTCAATGGTAAATTTATAACGCTGTTCAAAACGAATAGCGCGCAAAATTCTAGTAGGATCTTCTACAAAACTGAGATTGTATAGTATACGAATATAGCGGTTCTGTATATCTTTACGTCCGCCGAAATAATCGATAAGGTCTCCAAATTTATTGGGGTTAAGACACAATGCCATGGTATTGATGGTAAAATCACGCCGGTACATATCTTCTCTTATAGATGATTTTTCTACCATTGGCAGAGCTGCTGGAAACTCGTAGTATTCAGTACGGGCAGTAGCCACATCTATCTTGGTGCCTTCTTTCAAAAGAACTGCAGCTGTTCCAAAACGTTCGTGGATACGTATTTTTCCCCCCAGTCTTTCCGCCAAGCGAGTAGCCAGTTCCCGGCCATCACCCTCTACCACCAAATCTACATCAAAATTGGGTACCTGCAAAAATAAATCTCTTACATATCCGCCTACGCAATAGACTATGCTGTCGAGCTCCTCAGCAATCTGGCCTGCTAGTTCCAAGACAGAAAAAATATCCGCCGGCAGACGCTCGTGCATAAGTGCCGAGAAGTTTTCTATCTCCCCGTCACTGAAGGAATAAAGCAATTCGTGATCTTCCGGATAGTCTTCGCCATGCAGTATTCTCAATATGTCCGTACGTGATACAATTCCCACCAGATATCCCTTGTCAACCACTGGTAACCTGCCTACGTCATTCTCCACGACCAGCTTTTGTACTTCGCTGACAGGAGTTGTTGGAGCAATGGATAATACCTCCGTCGTCATAAAACCCTTCACTGGGGCATGCCCTAATTCATGAACTATAGCTTTATCTACATCCCGGCGTGATATCATTCCTACTACTTTTTGTCCATCCACCACCGGCATTCCGGTATGACCGTATCTTAACATGATACGCCCGGCTTCCTCCATAGTTCTATACATAGCGATAGTTTTTACAGGAGTAGACATGATATCCTGGGCTATAACTGCTGGACGTATCTTGTCCTTGATGTTTCCCATTATTAAATCAGCTACTTCCGTGCAGCTCTTTCCCTTTATTACTGCGGATGCTGCTTTCTCATGACCTCTTCCCCCCAGGGGTTTAAGCACTTCATTTATTCTCAAATTATTGGTGGCACTTCTTCCCACCACATTAACCTTACCCTGCATCATGGCAATGACAAATATCACATCGCAATCTTCCATTTTTATTAAACGGGAAGAAACCAAATCCAGACCAGGTATAAATACATTGCTATCATAAATAGCTATCACGATATCCACATTGTTAATGTTGTGATGTCTAGCACTGTCCAATAAATTTTGCAGTATATGCCGCTGCTCACCAGAAAACGGTTGTTCCATAAAATTTGCTATCACCGTCAGGTTTGCCCTGCGGCCAAGAAGGAAAGCCACCGCTTTTGCATCTCGTGCAGTGGTTGAAGGGAATAGCAGACTGCCGGTATCTTCATATATACCTAATGCAAGAATTGTGGCATCAAAAGAACTTATAGCAATATTGCTGGCTATTATTTTTTCCACAAGTATGGTAGTAGCCGCTCCAATCTTGTGAACTTCATGAATACTCCCTACCAAATCATCTTCGGCTGATGGATGATGATCAAAAACGTGAAAATCGAGCATCTTATTGCTGCTTAGGCTCTTCAGCTGGCCCAACCGATTAGGATTAGCAGTGTCTACGACAATAACTCGGGTTACCTGTTTAAGGTCTATCTCTTTAGGGGTCCTTATTGACAATAAATCCTTATACAGGGCCATAAACTGTTTAATATTTTTAGCTACCGTCCCGGAGATTACCATAACTGCTTGCGGATATAACTTGCTTGCAGCTACCATACCGGCTAAACCATCGAAATCAAGGGCATTATGTGAAGTTATAATTTCCACATTTTATCTCCTCATTCTGTGATATCTGCATTATAGCATACCCGCCCCGCTGTTCTCCAATGAGTTGCCAGAACCTATATTAGGAGCATTTATAGATATTACGAATGTGCAGAAATCAAAATAGCTTTTCACTATCTAATAAAATCGTACATGGTCCATCGTTCTGAATATAAACTTGCATTTCAGCACCAAACACGCCGGTCTCAACTTTTATTTCTCTATCCCTTACATATTGAACACAATAATCAAAAAGAGATAGGGCTGCATCTGGTGCTTCTGCATCAGTAAAGCTAGGTCTTCTGCCTTTGCGAGCATCACCATACAGGGTAAACTGGCTAACCATTAACAGTTCTCCTTTTATGTCCGTCAAAGAGGAATTCATCTTTCCGTTTTTATCCTCAAAAATCCGCAGATTCATAACCTTATCCATTAAATATTCTCCATCGGCATAACTGTCTCCCTTTTTAATTCCTAATAAGACAATCAAACCCTCTTGTATTTCAGCCTTATTAATGTCGTTTACCAAAACCCTGCTGTGCCTAGTTCTTTGAACGACTGCACGCAATTTAATCACCCCATTCCTACAGCTCCTCATTAATCCTTTTAGTGATTTTAAACTTGATCCTTAGGATTAGACTTATTCTTTAGAGCCTCAATTTCTCTCTCATACTTTTGGTTAGCATTAATCAGTTTCTTTATTTTCTGCCCGGTTTTGAAAGCACGATAACCAGATAATAGAAAGGTAATCAATGCTCCTATGCAGGCTGAAATAAGCACTACCACGGCCAGCGATATCTGTGATGATTTCCAGTTAATAAACTGTATAGACACCTGGGTATCATTTTGCAGTATAAAAACCACAATAGTAATAATAAAGACTACGGCCCCAAATAAATATGCACTCACTTTATTCATCTCCAATCCTTAAACATTTTAACTATAATTGGCATTAATCTATTCTAGACATTTCTATTCCGATTCTAAAACTCCTTTAAGATAAATTACCTCATTAAATCGTACATCCAATTTGTACCATTTTCTCTTATTATTGAAAAATCTATATTGACATAGGAATAGAAAGCAAAATATAATCATATATAAATAACAATAGCATATTGTTAGGGACACAGTCAGGCTATGAAGCCAGGCTCGATAAGGGCAGCGGATTTACCGCGGGACTTTAATTATCAAATTAAAGTCCCGCTTTATTTATTTTAGGAGGTATTATTATGTTTTTGATTGCCTGGGTTAAGAATGTAATGCTTGATGAAAAAGCTCGGGTAGCTGCTTTATCTATTTTTTCCAATATCACTCTTGTAATTTTTAAGTTAATTGCAGGAACTATTACCGGCTCCGTTAGTGTTATCTCAGAGGCAATTCATTCCGGTCTTGATTTATTAGCAGCAATCATCGCCTTTATTTCAGTACGGATATCAGCACGCCCGCCGGATAACGAGCATCGCTACGGTCACGGTAAGTTTGAAAATATCTCGGGAACCATTGAAGCGTTACTCATATTTGTAGCAGCTATCTGGATATTGATAGAGGCTTACAAGAAAATAATATATGGAGGAGAAGTACACACTCTTGGCGTAGGCGTTATTGTAATGGCCGTCGCCTCGGTGGCAAATCTCCTTGTTTCTAACATCCTTATGAAAACCGCTATAAAAACTGAATCAGTAGCTCTGGAGGCTGACGCCCTCCATTTACGAACCGATGTTTATACCTCAGTAGGAGTATTATTAGGACTAGGACTCATATCTATAACCAAAATTCAGATTTTAGATCCTATAGTTGCTATTATAGTTGCCCTGCTGATTACAAAAGCTGCCTGGGATATTACCGTTAAATCGTTTGCACCTTTGCTGGATAGAGCTCTTCCAACTGATGAAGAAGAACAGATCATGGAAGCCCTGCAGCTTGTTAGACCAGAGGGTCTGATAGGATTTCATGAACTTAGAACGCGCCGTGCAGGAGCTGCACGCTATGTCGATATGCATTTGGTGGTTCCTCGTGATCTTAGCATTGCTCAGGTTCATACTCTTTGTGATCTGGTGGAACTTAAGATCAATGAGCGGCTGCCTATGGTAAACGTACTGGTGCATGCTGAACCCTGCGAAGACGAAGACTGTACCATATGTCCGGGATGCGAACGGATACAGAACAGAATGTCCGAAGAATAATAAAAGATACATAAAAGAATATATTGGGTAGACTCAGAGTCATGTACCTTTCGCGTATTGGTTCGAGGCCCACCTATGGCACCTCAGAAAAACAGAGGGTTTACACCCTCTGTTTTAATAAAATAAACAATGTTACGACAATAGTACTAGTCTATATTTAAAACCTGATCTAATTTATGTAATGCTTCCCACTGCAATTTTTCTCTAACGCGGCTGGGTTTCGGCGGTTAGGCCAAACCCTTTTATCTTTAAATAGTCGCATATTATTTTTACACATTTATCACGCCCGATTCTATCACTGTTCAGTGTCATATCATAGGCAGTCGGATCTCTCCAGTCCTTTCCGCCTGTGTAGAATTTGTAATAATCATAACGATACTTATCGGTTTTTGTAATCATTTTATGTGCTGTTTCTTCTTTAACTCCCATCTTGCTCATTAAAGATTTAACGCAGGCCTCCCTGGGAGCTTCAATATAAATACTGACTACATTGTTATAATTCTGCAGTAGAAAATTTGCACATTTTCCAACAATGATACAGGATTCAGATTCTGCAAGAGAGCGAATAATATTTGCCTGAATATTGAATAAATTAACATCTGATGTGAACTTGCGGCTTGTAGGTTCCACTACATACTGGTTAGGCAATGCCTTTAACATAGCAGTAAATTTATGCCCCTTAAGTTTTTCATCTATCTCCGCGAAGATGCCTTCAGCAATACCGCTCTGTTCTGAAGCCATTTGCAGAATCTGTCTTTCATAACATGGGATACCAAGCTCCTTAGAAAGTTCTTCGGCAATTTCTTTTCCGCCGCTTCCGAACCCCCGCGCGATTGTTATTACGTAATTGTTCATGTATACCTCCCATTCAGCACAAAAATCTTTTCATTTATACTCTATATTTTCCTATCCTGTCCGGAAAAAACTGTTCCATTATGCTTCGGTTGATACCAATTGGCGGTTCATAATCATCCGGTAAAAGGCTTTCGTATTTTCTACCGTTTAAACGCTCCGTTAATTCTTCTTTTGCTTTGACAATCAGGTCTGGACTTAACAATATATCTATTGCTGAGGATACAAGGATTCTGGCAGCTTTATCCATGCACTTTTTCCCAATGGAGCTTCCGGCACACGCAGTAACAATCCAGTTATGCCATCCGCCTTTTGGCCCCAGTGCAAGATCAAACGCAGCATATGGAGCATTCCAGGAAAATTCTGATGCATCTGTAATAAAGGCCTCGCTAAATTTAAATGGTTCTATCTCCGTTTCCAGCCCGACCGGCTCCAGTCCCGCAGCTTTCTGCATGCGCTTAACCCGGCTCTGTTCTTCTTCGGTATACTCTGGTGCACCTAATTCTTTCATATTATCATGAACAATTTCAGCTATTGTTTTATTCGGAAGCTTATTATGTGTAAATGTAATCAGGCGGTCAGAAACCGCTGTTTCTGTTGATATAGCAGCCCCCTTTGCACAAAGTCCAATTCTTCGATATGCATCTTTAGCGACGGCCATATCATTAAATCTTCCATATAAAATAACGGCAGCTGTATCGAAGAATTGG
>Ga0209639_1002157_pt1 | contig 16449 bp, 15 predicted proteins | sample EPASupsiteHSE605_FD_187268 | JGI IMG/M metagenome (GOLD analysis project Ga0209639, IMG submission 187268) | Bioremediated contaminated groundwater from EPA Superfund site, New Mexico - Sample HSE6-05 (SPAdes) (version 2) | ecosystem: Environmental > Aquatic > Deep subsurface > Groundwater >...
ACGCTTCTACCCCTGTTAAATCATGGTTTTTTACAACAGATGGTTTTGGATGTATGACTCCTAACTGTGGGGTAGGAATAGAAGAGTTCAAAGAACCTGTTCATATTAAAGAACTTAAAATCAGCCCGAATCCGGCAAGCAGTGAGGTAACCATAACGGCTACCCAGTCTTACAGGGAAGGGACTTTGTTTATCTATGATTTTGGAGGCAAAACCGTGGCAGCCTATCCCTGGCCCTGCGATGAAAGCACTTTGCATATTCCTTTACACAATGCTCCCCGTGGTATCTACCAGCTTATTTTAGTTACCAATACAACCAATAAGGAAGTTGGAAAGCTGGTGGTAGGAAAGTAAGGATCGTAAGATGACGATCGTAAAATTCCGGTTGAGAATAAACCTGGAGGGAGCTGGTGCTTTGGGTTAATTGCAGTAATAACTGTTTACTTACTACCTTTGTGTAATTCAAAACAGAATGTATTTATGGGTATTTCGTTATCGCAACAGTCCTATAATGAACGGATTCATCGGGTAGTTGATTATATTTCGGAGCACGTTGCCGAAGAAATGACGTTAGATCTTCTGGCTTCGGTTGCCTGTTTTTCTCCGTATCATTTTCATCGTATTTTCACGTCGATGATTGGCGAAACTCCGCGCGATTATATTGAACGGATAAAACTCGAAAAAGCAGCTAACCGGCTGTGTTTAATGCCCAATAAATCAGTGTCGGAAATTGCGATTGACTGTGGTTTTACATCTATCTCCACATTTTCGCGGTCGTTTAAAAAATATTATAAACTATCTCCGAGTCAATATCTGAAACAACACATCCATGATTTTCATTCGTTGAATATTCCTTTGAAAAGTATTTCCACGCAAACAGATGGAGCCGATCTTTCCTGCATTGAAATTGTTTATTTGCCGGCATTCCACGTAGCGTATGCCCAAACCCTTAATGGTTATTCAACAGGCATTCCAAAGTCATGGAAAAAACTTTTACAATTTGCTTCAATTCACGATTTATTGAATTCTGGTACTCAGTTTATCGGTATTCCTTTCGATAATCCGGGGATTACTCCTCAGGCTAAATGTCGTTACCGGGCATGTATTACCGTACCCGAAAATATTGAGATGGTCAAAGGGGAAATCAAGACCATCGATATCCTGGCCGGTAAGTATGCCCGGTATCATTTCAAAGGGAAAAAGGAAGATATCTCTGATGCGTATGCATTGATCTATGGAAAATGGCTGCCTCAAAGCGGATATATCCCCGACGAAAAACCTTCGTTGGAAATATACCCGCCCGAATTACACCTTCGCAATGACTACGACTTATTGGAATATGATATTGTATTGCCTGTTCGCCCCTTATAAATTAGTTTACTTTCTGGTTTAAGAACCCTTCGCGCACGGTTTTTTCATCCAGAAACGACATGGAAATAATCCCAAGAACCAGGGCTGCAATACTTAGAGCCAGAATAGCGGTTAGTGACTCATGGAGTAAGTAGCCGAGTATAGAGGTAGAAATTACTCCTCCCATTATCTGGAAAAATTCGAGTGTTGAAATTACAATTCCCAATTGAGTAACCGGAAAAACCGACTGGGGAACGATGTTGACAACCGGAAAATTCATTCCAATACCCAACCCGATGAATATAAGTGCGATAATCAATATTGCAGTGGGAATATTTTGTCCTGAAACCAGCAGGATGACAAAGCCCATGATTGCCACACTGAAGTTTACAATACTCAACGACCGGAATCGTTGGAATTTTGACACCAGAAAGCCACCAAGCATTCCTCCGGTCACCATCGAAAGCGACATTGGCAACATCATCAAGCCCGAGAAAGCCGCTCCTTTTTTCAGTATGATCTGCATTAAATAAGGTACATATAAAATTACCCCGAACAAAGCCACGTAAGCCAGAAAGGCAGAGAAAGCTGCTTTTCGAAATATCCGGTTTTTTAGCAGGCCGGGAGGTAGCATAGGGGAGTGCGATTTTTGCTCCAAACGTGCAAACCAAAACATCAAACATACCGATAATGCAAAACAAATAAACAACAGGGGCGATGTCCATGGTAAAAGTTTCCCCCCTTCGGCAAAGCAAAACAGGAATGGAATAATAGCCGATAAAAAAACCAGAATTCCTTTTACGTCGAGACCGTTGGAATGATCTGTATGTTTCAGTTTGGGCAGGAAACGGCGGAGTAACCAAAATGCACATAAACCGATCGGGATGTTAATTAAAAATATCCAGCGCCACGAGATATAATCCGTGATCAATCCTCCCGCTACAGGACCGAGTAAACTGGCCAGTCCATGCATTGATGCTAATATCCCGATATATTTTCCCCGTTTCTGAGGTGGGAAAAGTTCTGAGGTGATAATAAAAGCACTGGAAGCTAACACACCGCCACATGCTCCCTGTAATCCGCGGAATACAATCAGCATAAGCATATTTGCAGAAAAAGCACACAATACCGATGCCAGCAGAAAGCAGATCATTCCCCATAGTACCACCACTTTTCGTCCGAATACATCCGAAAGTTTCCCGGCTATGGGAATTGCTACCGTAGAAAACAATAAATAGGAAGTAAAAGGCAATGAATAATGTTCCAGTCCCTGTAAATCGCCGATAATTCTCGGCATGGCTGTTGATACAATAGAATTATCAAGAGCCGAAAGCAATAAACTTAGCATTAATCCTGCCATCGTTGCAGGAATACTTTTCAATGAATCTTCATTTGAAACCATAGTTGTCATAATTTGATTGAACGAGAGTGCAAAAGTAGGAGCCGTTTCAAATTTAAATTTGTTCATTCTTGCTATTCATTTTGCAATTCTTGCGCAATCTTCCTTTTTACGTTGAACAGAGGTTTCTGTAATGGGTTTTAAGAGTGAGTAATTCGTTATATGCTTTGCAAAAAAACAAACGCTTGCAGGAAATATTTCAAACCTTACTGTCATATTGAGTCACGAATGCATATTAAGATTATGACTTTTGAGAAAGTCTCAGCGTTGGTGAGTTTTAATTACAATATTTCCCGAAGGTATTTTCCTGTATAGGAGTTCTCGCAATTTACGATGTCTTCAGGAATGCCTTCAAATAGTAGTTCTCCTCCGTTTTTACCCCCTTCCGGGCCCATGTCGATTATCCAGTCGGCATATTTAATGATATCGAGGTTGTGCTCAATGATGATAACGGTGTTATTCTTCGCGACCAATGATTTTATGATTTGATAAAAGTTGTCGATGTCCGACATGTGAAGTCCTGTTGTGGGCTCATCCATAATATAGATAGTGCTCTCTTTTGTTAGTTCGGATGCTATTTTCAGTCGCTGCGACTCTCCACCGGAAAGGGTGCTGAGTGATTGCCCCAGCTTCAGGTATCCTAACCCTGTTTTCTGCAGTAATTGTAAGTGTTTCCGAATCTTGAGGTCCTCAAAAAAGTCGTATGCCTGATTTATGGTCATGTTTAAAACCTCTGCAATATTTTTCCCCTGATATTTCAGGTCGAGGACGTCTGAGTGATAGCGTTTGCCTTCGCATTCGTCGCAGATAGTTTTTACAGAGTCCAGAAAATGAAGTTCAAACGTCAATACGCCTTGTCCGTTGCATTTTGGACAAGCTCCTTTTGAGTTGAAACTGAATAACGAAGCATTGGTGTTTGTCGCTGAAGCGAATTCTTTCCGGATTAAATCGAACACCCCGATGTATGTTGCCGTATTTGCCCTCGATGATTTTCCAATTGTTGACTGGTCGATGACGATAGCTTCCGGGTGCTGTTTTACAAAGCATTCGTGGATTAAACTGCTTTTTCCGCTTCCGGCAACTCCGGTTATGCAGGTTAAAACGCCTTTGGGAATTCGTACCGACACCTTTTTCAGATTGTTGGCGGTGGCATTTTTAATCTCGAAATATGAATTTGAAGATTTTCGGTTATAAACAGGCTTTTGTTTTAAGTAGAGATATTCTCCGGTCAGACTTTCGGTGTTTTGAAGATTTGAAGGTTCGCCATTATAAACTACCGTTCCGCCATACTTTCCTGCTTTAGGGCCGATATCAACAATCCATTCGGCGGCTTTGATGATGTCGGGGTCATGTTCTACCACAAAAACACTGTTTCCTTTTTCTTTAAGCCTGAACAGAATTTTAAGCAGGTTTTCGGTGTCGCGGGGATGTAACCCGATGGAAGGTTCATCCAGCACATAGAGCATATCTGTTAAATTGCAATCCATTTGTTTCGACATTTTTACCCGTTGAGATTCTCCTCCCGAAAGGGTACTTACAACCCGGTCGAGCGACAAATAACCAACCCCGGTTTCGATAAGCTGCTGAAGTAGATATTGAGCTTTTCTCAAAATAGGTTTTGAAATCTCGTCGATGATATCCAATAAAAAAGGCAGAACATCAACCAGTTCCATGTTACAGATCTCATCAATTGACAATCCGTTGATTTTTACACTTTGGGCTCTCTTATTAATGCGGGATCCTGAACAACTTTCACATACTTTATAGGTGAAATATTTTGTGTAGGCGTTTTTATCTTCTTCTGCTGCCTCATCATCCGCTCTTCCTGTTATCGCTTTTTCAAGCTTCCGTGCGATCCCTTCAAAGTTACGGTTGTACGCCAGCTTTTCTTTTGCCCCTCTAACCAGGAAAGGTTCCGAGTATAAAAACATCTCCAGCTCTTCGTTGGAGAAATCTTTGAGAGGCTTCTCTACATCTACAACTCCCAGTGTAATTAACTCTTTCCACAGAAAGCTGCCGACTTTATAATGAGGATGAGTAATTGCTCCCTCTGCAATTGATTTTTCTTTGTCGATAAAAAGATCCAGATCAATTTTGATTTGTTTTCCTAATCCATGACAATAAGGGCACATACCTTCGGGGTGATTAAATGAAAAGTAAAACGACGGACCGATAAAAGGCTTTCCAAGCCGGGAATACAGTAATCGCAAATAAGTATTTATTTCTGTTGCAGTTCCAACGGTGCTCCGTAAATTATTTCCCATCCGTTTTTGATCAATAACAATGGCGGTTGACAGATTCAGGATATCATCAACATCCGGACGTGACAGCTTGGGCATACGGGTGCGGGCAAAGGTGCTGAATGTTTCGATCAACTGCCGTTGCGCTTCGGTATAAATGGTGTCAAATAATAATGATGATTTTCCCGATCCTGAAACTCCGGTAAATACCACCAGCTTATGTTTGGGGATTTCGATGTTGATGTTTTTCAGGTTGTTGGTGTGGGCGTTCTGTACAATTATTTTTTCTTTATTCATAAACGAACAATATTGTTACGTTATAATCAATGGTTTTCTGCTGCAAAATTACTGTTGATGTAAAAACCGGAATTGTAAAAAAAAGACAAAATGCTTAGAACCCAAAATCAGTTTCCAAATGGTCGCAGGAACAATTGAGCCAAAAATCACCGGGGGTATAACCCGAATACAGTTTAAAATCCTTGATAAAATGTGACTGGTCAAAATAACCATTTTTATATGCCAGCTCAGTTAAGCTGGAATCCGGATTGCGGCTCATGTCTAAAATTACGGATTGAAAACGTACAAGTTTTGAGTATTGTTTGGGCGTTTTTCCAACCAGAGAAGAGAATTTTCGTTCCAGATTTTTAGATGTAACTGACAGCTTTTCTGATAATTCAAGGATGTTTGCTTGTCCCTGATGCTGATTAATAAGGTTGATAGCCTGCTGGATAAGCTTATAGTCATGATGCTTAACCGGCGATAGTTGTTCCCGTAAAAAGTGTTCAATGATAAGGATTCTTTCCCCGATATTCTTTGCAAGACAAACTTGTTCTTCTACTTGTTTGATTTTTTTATTAAGGATGTCACAAAGATCAAAGCTTTGATTTTCAATTTCAGACATTGGGAAACGGAAGAAATTGCAGGCTCCGGAAGGAAGAAAAGAAACCGCAATGACCCCGGCCTCTCCATGCGTTGAAACATCGAAAAAGGTGTTGTTGATTCCACTGATAATTGATCGTGGCTGAGTAAGACTTTTATTGTTAATGTTTTTTACAACAAACGGTTTCTTGTAGTGAAACATGAGTTGAATACTTCCGGTTGGAATCACCCTCTCACATACATCACCCTCGTAAGCATCGGTTTCCATAATCCAGTAATGCTTTATAAACTGACTTAAAATTGCAGAGGGCTGTATGATCTTGTAATACATGATTGCAAAATTAAGATATATCTGGATGTAGGAGTAAAGAGGTTGTCAGATTGGATCTGTCCGTATTTTTTTTAATGGATTAAAATCTGGTTCAAAATATCTGTTCTTGCCTTTTGTGTCACCACCAAAAGACTGGTAAATTGATTCGTTAGGGCAAAGATTCACACAACGCATACATTGTTCGCAGGTAGATGTCCATTTAGGTTTTTTGTCAACCAGCGTGATGCTTTTCGTAGGACAAATTTTTGAACATAGTTGGCATCCATTGCAGTTATCGTAAACCTTAAAGTTTCGCCACAGATTATATATTCCTAAATACCTGAAGAGTAAATATTCCTTATACAATCCAAATTTTCCATACCTCTTTGGGATATTAAATGTATGGTATCTTTTTGATTCGCTTAAAATTTCTTTTGCAATTAGTTTTGCCTGTTGTACACCATCGTTAATTATCGGGGTATATTCTTCCGGTAAAGGAGGGTTCATAGAGATAGTCCAGTTTATGGGCATCTGAATAACGGCGGTATATATTATTTCACAGTTTTTCTTTTTTAGAATCTGCTCACATTCTCTGATTGAAAAACCGGACTCATCGGAATCGCCGGCAGTAATCAGGATAAACACTTTCTGCTTTTTATTGAATGTATCCAGTGCCTTTAAATATTTCCGGCAAATACGAGGTATCCCGAATGCGTAAACTGGAAAGCAAAACCCTGCAATGTCAGATTCAGGGAACAAATTATTCTCTAGATTAATTTCAGAGATTCTGGTTAAGTGATCAGCTTCGGTAAATACTTCTCTGCACGTATTCAGTATTTTTAGCGAATTGCCTGTGCCCGTAAAATATTTTAATTCGATTCTCATCTTTTAAAGGTTTACAATGCTTGTATGAGGCTGTTCAAAAAAATCGCTCATCTGGCAGATTATCAAATACCAGTGATGTTTACGTGTTTTTGCTGTATAAATCATAAATCAAACCGTCGGCCAAACCAACACGGGGCGCTACAATGGCTTCAATGCTGGCAGCTTTCATAATGGTGAGATAAATTTTTGCTGCGGGGACAATTACGTCGGCACGGTCAGGACGCATTCCCAGCTTTTCAATTCTTTCCTTTAATGATATGTTTTTGAGCTGTTTATATCCATATTGCAACTGAAGATACGAGATGGTATTGATTGTATTGTTTCCGTACATCTTCGTTAATTTGTTTATATTTCCACCGGTACCAATACAGTTAATTTTCCCAAAATCGTCTCTGAAGCTTTGTATCCATTCTTCCATGCGTTTCCATTCTGATTCTTCCACTTTGTTGTTTAGCAAACGTACTGCTCCAATATTGAATGAATAGGATTTCACAAACTTATGGTTACGCAGAACAGAAATCTCGGTACTACCACCACCTACATCAATATACATTGATAGGCTGTAATCATTGTTAAAACTCAGATTGTTGGATGCCCGGATGATGTTGGCTTCTTCCTGTCCGTCAATAATCCGGATGTTTAAGCCTGCTTCAGCCTGTATTCGCTCGATGACTTGTTTGTTGTTTGCTGCTTCACGCATTGCCGCTGTGGCACAAGCCGAAAAATCGACAGGTTCGTACACGTCTATCAGCAACTTAAAGGCTTTCATAGTGTTCACAAGTTTTTGAATACGTTTTTCGGTGATGATTCCATCCTGAAAAACGTCTTCACCAAGTCGTAAGGGGATACGCACTAGCGTGGCTTTAGCTGCATTGGGAATACCATTGGTTTCGTAAACGTTTGCAAAGAGCAGACGAACTGCATTGGAACCTATATCAATGGATGCAAAAAGCATAATTGTTCTATTTGGGGTTGTTGATTAATGTTTGCTGCGCAGAAATTTATAGATTTCGGATTGAGCCCGTATTTTGAAATTATAATTGTTAAGCTTGTAATTGTTGGGGTTGCCGGTGCTGATATATCTCGATTTAACGTTGTCAGCCAGTTGAATCTGTAAGATTTGCCATAATTCCGACTGTATTTCTTTGTCAAGAATTGGGGTCATTACTTCAATGCGGTGGTCGAAATTTCGCTGCATCCAGTCTGACGAACCAGTAAAATAGAGGGGATCCTCATTGTTACAAAAAACAACAATTCTTGAATGTTCCAGATAGCGATCAACGATACTTATGGCTTCAATATTTTCACTTACGTTCGGAATACCTGGAATCAGTACACAGATACCTCTGATAATCAAATTTATTTTAACGTTTGCCTGACTTGCTTCGTAAAGTTTATCCACAATGCGTTTGTCCACCAGATTGTTCATTTTCAAAATCATCCAGGCTTTTTTCCCGGCTTTTGCATTGGCAATTTCCTGATCAATCAGGTTCATGAAAAAGTCGCGGGTATTGAATGGAGACACAATTAATTTTTGAAAATCGGGGCGATTGTAACGGGCATCAAACAGATGAAATACCTGATTTACATCGTTTGTAATCTCTTGGTTAGAAGTGAGAAGATGTTCATCGGCATATACTTTTGCAGTTTGCTCATTATGATTTCCGGTTCCGATAGCTGCATAATAAACGTTCTGTCCGTTTTCTTTTCTCCGGATTAAAATTAATTTGCAATGAACCTTATAGCCCGGGATAGACTGCACTACTTTAACGCCCTCTTCCTGGAGTTTGGAGGCCCAGTAAATATTGTTTTGTTCATCAAAACGAGCCTGAAGTTCCAGATATACTGTTACATGTTTTCCGTTTCGTGCGGCATTGATCAGCGCATTAATCACCGAAGAGTTGCTTGCTGCACGGTAGATTGTGATTTTTATCGCTCTGACATGAGGATCAATTGATGCTTCACGTAATAAATCAACGATATACTGAAATGTTTGGTAGGGATAGTGTAGCATAACGTCTTTACGTCGAATTACATCAAAAATACTTTTGTTTAATGGTAATTCGTGCAGATACATCGGCTGCATAGATTCATACCAAAGATGTGCGCCACCTACATTGCGCGGAAAATTCATCAAATCCTTGTTGTTGTGGTAACGGCCGCCTTTCTTCAGAGTATCCTTTTTTTTGATCTTAAACTTCTTAACCAGATGATCACGCAGATCTTCAGGCATTGTACTGTCATGAATAAAACGAACGGTTGCACCATGTTTTCGTTGTTTTACGCTTTCGGTCATGATTTCCAGAAAACTTTTCGAAACGTCGTTGTCAATGTCAAGCTCTGCATCACGGGTAAATTTGATTGTATAGGCCGCGAATTTGTCATACCCGAAAATTGAGAAAACATCCCACAGACAATATCGGATTACGTCGTCGAGAAAAATTAAATCGGTACGGCCTTCTTCCGAAGGAGGAAGAATCAGAAAGCGGGAAACATCAGAAGTTGGAATCTTGATTAGCGCATGATCGTCAACATCAGGGTCTTGTGTTTTGAAAAGGTCAACAACCAAATAAATGGATTTATCCTGTAGGTTTTCAATTTCTTCAAATACTTCCAGCATAATCGGGAAAAGATGCTGACGAACGTTATCGCGAAAGTATCTGATTACGTAGCCTCCCTGTTCGCTGGTAAGCTGGGTTTCGTTCAGAATATAGATTTTTTCTTTTTCCAGCTCTTTTAAAATCTGGGTGTAAGTAGTACTGAATTCAGTTTGAAGCTCTCCTACAAATTCGCTGATATCGCGCAATATACGTTGGTGATTAAATCCGAACTCATCTGAATATTCCTGCCGGAGCTTAACCAGCCGATTGAGTGTGGCTACTCTTACTTTAAAAAATTCATCCAGATTATTGGAAAATATTCCGAGGAAAATGAGTCGTTCCATCAACGGGGTAGTGGAATCTTTGGCTTCCTGTAACACCCGTTCGTTGAATTGAAGCCAACTGATTTCACGGTTTAAATACCTCTCTTTTTTGTCAAACATGGGGCAATGGATTGGAAGTGAATATGTGGATGAATGAGCCTTTTGGCTTATAGTTTTTTAGGATAAACTGTGAAAACAAGTTTATGTTTGGATCCAATGATTTCGTTCCAGTTATCCACGTCAAATGAAATGGCAACAATAGCAGAGGTTGGTAAAAAATCAATTTTATCGCTCAAAAATTCATTGACCAGATTGGTAAATGCAGGATTGTGACCCACCATAAAAACATGCTGCTTATCATCAGGCAGACCGAAAATAAAATCGATCATCTCTTCGGCTGAATTGGTATAGAAAGCAGGTTCTGTAATGATTTTTTCGACAGGGTAATCCAACCCTTTAGCCATTAGTAACGTAGTTTCAAATGCGCGTTTGGCATGACTGGAAATCATAAGGTCAGGGAATACATTTTGTTGCTTCAGGAAATGGATAGACTTTAAAGTTCTGCGGATTCCTTTTTCAAGCAAAGGACGTTCTTCATCAGAAAGTAGCGGAAAATCCCAGGATGATTTCGCATGACGGATAATGTATAAGGTTTTCATGTTCTGATCAGTCTTGTATTGCTCAAAAATAATCAATTTTTACTGTTTCAGATTAAGTCTGTGTTAATTCTGATTTGTATTGCCGGATATTTCTGTACGTGTTTTTATAATTAACATAAAATGAGTAATTTGGTTTGCGTTAGTTGTAATATGTTTTTGCTTCGTTCAGCCAAAATGAAAATACTTACGAGCAAGGTCTGGAGCTACTTTCGTATTGAATAAAGCGTTGGAAGCACTTGTACAAATCTGATCGATGGCTTAACATCGCCTTTTGCTTAATCTTTATTATATTTTTAGATGATAGAGCCTGAAGATGAGTTTTTACTTATTTTTGAATGAGTGAATCGGAGTTTGGGTGCATTACTTGCGTGAATATTTGATTGTAGAATGTTTAACTCAATAGTGTGTGCGGTAGCCGGATAAGCTGATAAATAGGTTCATGTAAATAATAAAATAAACGATATGACGAACGAGTTTTCCATTATTATGAGTCAGCGGACAGCTGCAGAGCTACTGAAAATAGTAAATGAGCAGAGGAATGATTTTCAGTCAGAAGCCGTTGATGCTGCTGAAGCAGAGCTTCAAAAGAGAAATTTATCTTCAACGCAAGTTCAAGAAGCCGTTCATGAAAATGAAATTAAAAAACAAATTGAGTCAATGAAGGCAAATCTTAAATTGGCTTCGGGTTTGAAAGCTTTGACGTTCATTTTTCCAGGGATTATTCAGATTATTTTTGCCGGAACTTTTAAGGCGGATGGTTATGATCGGAAATCAAAAGAATTGGTGCGATGGACGCTTTATGGATTTGGTTTCTATTTAGGACTCACCATTTTATTTTATTTAATTAGATAGACAAACAGGATAATGGATAAAAAGGGTAATACACAATAGTAAGACTCGTAAGTCGTTGGGAAAATTAATAAATAATAAAGCTGAACATTGCAACAACAAGGTGTTAAAGCTAACATTATGAAAAACATAGTCAATATATTATTTTTAGGACTGGTATTTGTATTGTTCGCTTGTAATTCAAGAATGAGCAAACAAGAAAATATTGCAAAAAAAGATGTATCAACAGATTCTTTGAAAAATAAGAATGATTTACAATCAACAATATTGGCATCTGATACAGAACAAGAAGAAAATTGTATTCGTGAAACAGCAAAACCTATCATTAATAAGACTGTATTCCCCAAAGCTACATTTAATCTTCAATCAGACAAGCTAACAGGTATTGAGACTGTTGACTTTGATAATGGGGATAGATTGATAATTAAAAATTGGGGTTGTGAGTATTATGTACTAACATTCTGCTTTGAAACTTCCCGCTTTCAGGAAGATATACGAAATTATGAATATTGGTTTAATAAAGCTGTTTCTCTTATGATGGATATAAAGAGAGGCATTAATGCACCAATTGATATTGAAAAAGGCATTAATGCCTTGGCTGGTAGATGTGAAACAAGCTTTCGTATGCATTATGAAAGCTTTAAAATTGGCGATGAAGTTGATTTTGGCGATGAAAAAATCCGTAGTTTTGTAACAATTGACAGAATAGAGAAGATAAATCATAAAAAATATGTGGTTGAAGTATCTTTTACAACCGGACCTTTATGATAACAGAAAAAGCAGGAGCAATAATTTTTTGCTGTAGGCAGTTTTTAATAACAAACAGGTATAATAAGATAAGTAATGGGTTGATTTAATAGTAAATATAGTTGAGTTAGGTCTCTATGTTCTATAATAGCTAATAATAATTATTATAAAAATGACAATTAAAATAAAACATTTATTTATCATCTTGTCTCTTTTGTTCGCTTGTAATAAATCTAATTCGAAATTTGAAGGTAATATAACTGTAAAAACTGATACTTTAGATCATTTAGATACATTGTTGATTAAAGATAATTATATAGTTTTAGGTGATAAAAAATGGGAAATAAACCTTATTCTGGATAATTCAAAAAGAATTATAAGTAAAAGAGATACTCTGTATTACAATTATGATTCTTTCAGTCCATGCCTTCTTCTTGGAAAAGAAGAATATCTGGATAAAATAAAATTATTGAGGAAATATTCACCTCAACATGAATTTTCTGATTATAAGGTTAAATTTGTTTATAAAGGCCCATTTGCAAAACCAAACTTTAAAACCAATCCTAAATGGAAACTTTACAGAACTAAAATAAATGCAAGTGCAGAAGGAGAGCCAGATATAGCAGGACACTACTGGATTTGTGGATGGTGTTGTGGTTCAAATTGTCAATCTTTTGTTCTTGTTGATTGTATTACTGGAGAGGTTTTGGATGGTCTTGATGATATAGAATTTGAAGAAAATAAAGTATCAAATTTATGGGAATGCTACCCTGATAGCAAGATGCTGATAATTAATAATAACAATTTGGTTAAAGGCAAATACTATGACTTGCTTGGCGAGTATTTTTTATGTGGAAATACAGAAATTTATATTTGGGAAAATAGAAAATTTATAAGACTAGAATAATGTTGTATGAGATTCCTCCTCCGTTAAACGAATCTCCGGCATATAAAAAGGCTGCCCCAAACGGACAGCCTTATTTTTAATATATTTTTTATATGCTTGAATGATTGTTTCTTACCATGCAAATAATGGAAATTTGCTCATCATTTCGTTTACTTCTTTACGAACTTGTGCAATCACATCCTGATTGTCGATATTGCTGATAACGCGGTCGATCATTTCCACAATAAGCGGCATGTGTTCTTCTTTTAAGCCACGGGTAGTAATAGCTGGAGTTCCAACGCGGATGCCTGAAGTCATAAACGGTGAACGACTGTCGAAAGGAACCATGTTCTTGTTGATCGTGATATCGGCTAATACCAAAGTATTTTCCACTTTTTTACCGCTGATATCAGGGAATTTGGTTCTTAAGTCAATCAACATCAGGTGATTGTCGGTTCCGTTAGAGATGATTTTATATCCTTTATCGATAAATGCTTTGGCCATAGCCTGAGCATTTGTTTTCACCTGTTTGATGTAGGTAAGGTATTCGTCGCTTAATGCTTCGCCGAAAGCAACAGCTTTTGCAGCAATAACGTGTTCCAGCGGGCCACCTTGTACACCCGGAAAAACAGCACTGTCAAGCAGTTGTGACATCATTTTTACTTCGCCCTTTGGAGTTGTTAATCCCCATGGATTTTCGAAATCTTTTCCGATCACAATTAAACCACCGCGAGGTCCACGTAAGGTTTTATGAGTAGTAGTCGTGATAATGTGGCAGTACTGAACAGGATTATTCAGCAGTTTGCCGGCAATTAAACCTGCAGGATGAGAAATGTCGCCCATCAGAATTGCTCCGATTTTGTCGGCTATTTCGCGCATGCGTTTCCAATCCCAATCACGTGAGTAAGCAGAAGCTCCACCAATGATAAGTTTTGGACGTTCCGCAAGAGCCGTTTCTTCCATGCGGTCATAGTTGATGGTTCCGGTTTCTTCATCTACAGTATACGCAACAGCTTTGTACAGAATTCCGGATGAATTCACTGGCGAGCCATGTGAAAGGTGACCGCCATGAGATAAATCTAATCCCATGAAGGTATCTCCCGGTTTCAAACAGGTTAACAATACAGCCATGTTTGCCTGAGCACCAGAGTGTGGCTGTACGTTTGCATATTCTGCACCAAAAAGTTGTTTTGCACGGTCGATAGCTAATTGTTCTGTTTGATCAACAATCTGACAACCACCATAGTAACGTTTTCCTGGATAGCCTTCAGCGTATTTGTTGGTTAATACAGAGCCCATCGCTTCCATTACTTGTTGGCTTACAAAGTTTTCTGAGGCGATTAATTCAATACCATGCATCTGACGTTCACCTTCCTGGCGAATCAGATCAAAAATTTGAGTATCTCGTTGCATATCAATAGATTATTTAAATTTCTGCAATTGAATTTAAAGAGCAAAATTAGAAAAACTATTCGTTCTCCAAAGCTTTATGATGATTGTTTCTTTGGTAATAAATTCCCTGATTGAAAAAATGGATAAGAATAAAGTCAAGGGCAATGAAGTTTATCAATAACAATTTCAGATCTTTAGTACTGAAATTGCTTTGTTTTTTGAGCTCTTCAAGGGTGAAATATTCATCTGATTCAAAGAGTTTTAAAAACTCTTTTTCACGTTCGGTATAACTTAGTTTTATCCCTTTATCCTGATGTTTTTTTGCCCAGGCACTCAGATAAATGGAATTAACTGCAACATTTTCATCCTGTATGCGGATGTAAACCTGTTCCTTATTGTTCTCTTCTTTAACGGAGAACAAAGAAGAAGAGTGCTGACGGGCGATTTTTACTTCCAGAACTTCTTTTCTTTCAATATTCCAGAGGTGCTTGTCGAGTTTTACTTCCGGCTTGCAATACATAAATGAAGCAGTATCAACCATGTGTAGTTCTTCATCACTTCTGATCCCGGCAATACTACCGTTATCGCGAACACCAATAAGGAGAGTACCTCCGTCGCTGTTTGCAAATGCTACCAAACTCCGGGCAATTTTTCGACTGTCGTTTATTGCAAATTTAAAATCAAGAGTTTGGCTTTCACCAAGTTCGATGAGTTTACGTATTGGGTGTATATCCTTTTTCATAAAGGATACTAACGGTTAAATGAAAAATCAATTTTACTGTAAAGAGTATTTTGGCTGATTTCCATTACTTGTCCGGGATTAAGGTTGCAAAGTTTCAGGTTTCCAATGGCAACCCGAATTAGTCGCAAAGTAGGAAATCCTATTTTTGCTGTCATTTTACGAATTTGATGATTTTTCCCTTCTGTTAAGATGAGCTCCAGCCAGCTGTCGGGAACTGTTTTTCGGAACCGGATAGGAGGAATACGGGAAGGAAGCATGGGTTCGGGAATAATTTTTGCTTCAACCGGAATGGTTGCATGCATCTTCCCGTTAATGTTTATCTCCATCCCACGTATCATGGGTAACAGATCATCTTTTGTCGGAATTCCTTCAACCTGAACCTGATATGTACGGGGGTGATGATGATCAGGATCCAGAAGATAAGTGTGAATTCTACGGTCATTGGTCAGGATTAACAGTCCTTCACTGTTATGGTCAAGCCGGCCAACAGGATACACATCTTTTGGGAATGAAAAATGTAAACTGCCAATACCGGGATGTCCGTCTTCATCGGTAAACCTGCTTACCATTCCATACGGTTTGTGCAGGATGTAATAGGAGTGTCCGGGCATAGATTTAGTTTTTAGGTAAAGCAAATATAGCGAAAAAGCGATAAAGACCACCCTTTAAACATGGAAAAAGTACAAATAACGTTTTTTAAAATTTTTATATATGCAAAACAAGTACTTTCGCACGATCTTTACGAACATCGATGAGTTGGTTTTACCTCCTGATTGCAGGATTATTTGAAATAGGGTGGCCTTTAGGTTATAAGCTTTCCGATACAACGCCTCACAAATGGCAATGGATATTATTTTCGTTTGTATCAATGGTATTAAGCGGCTTGTTTCTTTGGTTAGCGCAAAAAACAATTCCCATTGGAACAGCTTATGCAATATGGACAGGAATAGGTGCTATAGGAACCTTGCTGATGGGGATTTTTTTCTTTAATGACTCCGTAGGAATGATGCGAATGATCTCTGCGTCTTTTATTATCATCGGTATTGTAGGTTTGAAAATTTGGAGTTAACATTAAAAAGTTAATTGATGGCTAGTTTACAAAGTTCCCTTGTCCGCCTGTTGTTTAAGTACGCAGTAAATTGGAATAAACCTGTTGAAGAAGTTCGTACGCAATTACAAAAAATGGACT
>Ga0209639_1002161_pt1 | contig 16438 bp, 19 predicted proteins | sample EPASupsiteHSE605_FD_187268 | JGI IMG/M metagenome (GOLD analysis project Ga0209639, IMG submission 187268) | Bioremediated contaminated groundwater from EPA Superfund site, New Mexico - Sample HSE6-05 (SPAdes) (version 2) | ecosystem: Environmental > Aquatic > Deep subsurface > Groundwater >...
CCGGCCATCAAGAACTGGGACCTGGCCCTGCAGGTCCTCTCGCTCCATATGTACGCGGTGTTCCTCCTCTTCGTGATGATGCTTCCCTGGAGCCGGTTCCGGCACATCGTCACCTCTCCGCTCCTCCTGCTCGCCCGAAGGGGAGGCGATTGAAGTGGACCGGTTCCCTGCGGTACGTGCGCGGTGGTTCTCGCCCCTCCAGATGCTGGAACTGGACGCCTGCACCCGGTGCAGGGAATGCGTCGACGCCTGCCCCGTGGTCCGCGCCGGTTTTCCGGACGGGGCGATGGAGCGGATCGCCGGCTGGCGGCGACTGGGGACTCCCTCCGCCCGGTTCATCTCGCGGCTCACGAAGGCCTCTTTTCCCGGGACGGACCGGGTGGCTCTCTTCTCGAGCCTGTTCCGGTGCACCTCGTGCGGTGCGTGCTCCGTCGTCTGCGAGTCGGGTATCTCCCTCCCCGTCCTCTGGGAGTCCATGATGGGAGCCGGCCGGGAGATGGGGTTCTGCGACGCGGCCGTGGAGCAGGTGGCGGGCGCGGTCCTGCAGGAGAAGAGCCCGTTCGGCCGAGAGGATAGGGAGCGGGCCGCGTGGATCCCCGCTGGTTCCCGGATCGCCGACACGGCTCCCATCGGTCTCTTCGCCGGCTGCACCAGCGCGTTCCGGCAGCCCGAGCTCGGCCAGGCAGCCCTCCGGATCCTCGAGGCGTCGCAGACGGAGTTCTGCATGCTGAAAGACGGGGAGTCGTGCTGCGGCTCTATCCTGTTCCGGACCGGATCCTGGAAGGAGTACCGGGAGACCGTGCTCTCCATGATCTCGGATCTCGAGGCGCGAGGAGTCGAGACCCTGCTCGTCCTCTGCGCCGGGTGTCTGAAGACGATCTCCCTCGACTGGCCCCGGGTCTATGGCGGGGAGCTGCCCTTCCGGCCGGTGCCCTTCTCCGTCTTCCTGCGGGACCTCATCCGAGAGGGAAGGATCGGGTTCGGCTCCGGCTCCGACCGATCCCTGCGCGTCGCGTACCACGACCCCTGCCATGGCGCCCGGCATCTGATGCATCGCCTGGGACGGGACTGGGTCTTCGAAGCCCCTCGCGAGGTCCTCGCTGCCGTACCCGGGCTCGTCGTCGTGGAGTTCGCGCAGAACCGCGAGCACCAGGTCTGCTGCGGAGCCGGCGGAGGCGTCAAGGCAGGGGACCCCGGCCTCGCCCTCAGGATAGCGACGCAGAAACTGGCCGAGACAGGGGTGCTGCAGGCCGGGATCATCGCCTCGACCTGTCCGTTCTGCCGGAGAAACCTGGACGACGCCCGCGAGCCGGCCGGCTCGGCCGTCGAGGTGCTCGACGTCGTTCAGCTGGTGGACCGGATGATGATCCTCTAGCGATCGCCGGCGCCCACCCCCTCGCCGGTGTGTCCGCGTACGCATGCGGGAGTTGCCCGTGGCGGAGAACGGGGAGGACCGCCTCTCTCTGCATCGCGCGGCCGTGGGTATACGCCCGGGGTGGCGGACGCGCCCGCACCGTTTTGGCCCGTGCATTCTGGCTCCGGCAATATGCGAAGCCGCTCTCGACGCGACCGCACGGAGGAGGTGACCGGCAATCTGATATCGGAACGTGTCCTTTTACATTACGAGCCGGGATAGTCTAGTCCGGGAAGGCGGCAGCCTTGAAAGCTGCTGGTGCATCGCGCCTCGGGAGTTCAAATCTCCCTCCCGGCGCTGTTTTCTTTGGTTTATCGCCTGAATGCTCGCTTTTTGCAGTTATAACCCTTGAACTGTCTCGAATCGCCTTTACAACTTCATTCAACCGTTGGTTTATCGATTCTTCGGTTATAACTCGACTTCGATTTTTTGACTTCGAAAGGGGCACCAGCAGGTATGCACCATCGATATTGAATGCAGCAACAGGACGATCCACCAACTCTTTGTGCGCGTTCTTCTCGAATCGAAAATATGTGTAACCGATATCCTTCTTTGACTGCATGATCTTGAATTTAGATACAGTCTCAAGATGCATATTTTTCCATTATCCCTTGTGTACATAAAACTATGTACACTCTCAGTTTGGAAAAATAAGGCTAAAATGAAGTGTATAGATGCGTTCTAAGTCCTCTCCTCATTCAAGGTATAAATCGGGTGTTGACGAATGAAAAAGGGTTTAGAATGAATGGAAATTGGCTTGTAGTACCATCAATTTCACCGACCGCCGTGGGCTGATTATGAGTTAAGTGTGTTTGCCTTTCTCGTATCTCAGGTAATTGTATCGGTATTTCTTCTTGGTTCCATCATTCGAAATTGCGTGATGGAAGCGAGATGCATGATTCAATGATACAATGGTAATACCATCAAACCATCGTCGTCTAGGATTCGGTAATGTAAATATTGTTTAACATATTGTAAAGATAATGTTCAAGCTTGAATACAACCACCAACTTATATACGGTTAAACTATTGTTAATTTTTATTGGATTGGTATTACTGATTGCATCTTTGTCCAATGTGTCAACAGCATACGAGCCAGCACATGATTACTCACGTGGGATGGTTGTCGGTGGATTAGCGGCTTCAAATGTTGATACAACTCATCATCGTGACCACCTTGTATTGGATAAATACCAAGTCAAGAGCGATGGAGTTTGGTTTTTCAAATTGGTTCAGATATAGATATCCAGACGACTCTGGTTGGTATATCTTACCTAACTCGGTGAGAGAGTACGATGATGACGAGATCCACCAAAGCCCCTGCTATTCTGGTCTCAGCTATTCAGGCGTTACATTAGATCCTTGAGCCGTGCCTGTAGAATCCTCCTTCATCCATCCACCTTCACCAAAATATTCGGATGGAGATATAGTTAAAGCAAAAGACACAGATGGCCATTGGTATTACTTCTTCATTCACGGATATGCAGACGAGATATCAGATGTATATTCTGCTGACGCAATGGCCAAGAAAGAGAATGGATCTTGGGGCTACATCGGCCATTCGGCATCTATGATTGATCAAGTCAAGAAAGATTATCGATGCGTCGACGAGTGTGCTTATTCAAAGTGGGTTCAATGGATCAGGGGTGAGAATTATCGATTCTACAACCGTTCCACCCATAACTGATGAACCAACTGTCAAACCAACAACAATACAGACACCTCCGCCCATGCCCACTCCCATCCGAGCGCCTGATTACGTTCCTCCAAGTCCCATTCCAACCACTATCAACACACAGCAACCAATCCAGATTGTAACAGTTCAAGTGCCCGTCTATGTCACGGTGACTGTTCCTCCAATCACGACCGCTGCGACTGATCAGCCAATACAGGCACCTTCCACAAGAACAGGGATCACCTTCGGCCGGTCATATGCCATTGGTAATCCCGGCTCAACACTTGGTACTCGCTTTGGTGGTGGAACGGCCGGATCCACAACAGGAAGAGGTTATGCGGTATCAACAGGTGCGACACTGAAGCCGGGATCAAGAGCATCGGGTGTTACTCCGCCTTCAGGAAGGTTTGTTAGATGGTCTCCGGCTGCTCGTTGGGCTGCTGGAATGCACTAACTTAATTCAACTATATCTTTATTTTAAGCCATTAGAATCGGGTACATTGTTCCTCATTAGATTAACAAAAAACGGACTTATAACCTTTCTATGGACTTTAAAATGAGGTTAATAACAGCAAAGATGTGATGATACAAACTCTGCGCCCAAAGAGCTTGCGACGTTATCTGCCTCTACCTTTGTATCATATGGCCCATGCCAAGTACCTCTATCAGGTCTAGTTCCTGGTCTTGATAGCCCCGTAACATCGATGCAAAATGCACAATTACCCTTATGGACTATCGCCTTATGTCCTCTCGCACGCCAGTTTTCGTATACATAATATCTCTTGGTCGATCCCGCCTCTAATATCATTACGAAATATTCTCTGCCCCCATTTTCGGTTATCTTTCAACCTGGTTGCCAAAAAAAGTCTTTGTTGAACTCTTAGGTTCAATTATGGTATTGGAACAATAATCAGGGTACATTGGGGAGGAATGCTATGATGCCTCCAGCAATAGTAGTAGAGGGAAAGGAAATTACATTAAGCGAGGCAGAAAGTCAAGGAATGAAATTAGTACTTTTTACATTTGCCCCGATTTGAGCATTTTTTATCGGAACTGGAATTCTCATCTTAAGGCCTATCCCCTTCAGGATTTCCCAACAAAGAAAAAAAAAGGTTTAACTCTATAAAATATGTATTTTTTTTAATGTTAGTAAAGGATCTGAATTTTGGTAACTTAGCTGCCGAAGGAGATTTAATAAAAACCGATAGTTCGGCATTTATAGAGACATATAAATACAATGAAATGCTTGAGCCAAAGCAGCGAATAATTCTAGGTCGAAAAGGAATTGGAAAAACTGCCTTCTGCTACGAGTACGTAAAAAAACCACCAGTTACTTACGACCATGTAATCGAAATCGACGCAAAAGAAATCTCCTTTGATCCCTTCATAAAAGTTTACGAAGAAATATCTTCGCGCACAATCGGAAAAATTGATTTAAAGAAAAACATATCGCAAGTTTGGGAGCAATCAATAATTACTAGTTGCATGGTATTGGTTCACAATAATCAGAAGTATGTAGGCGGCGATAAATTAATAATCAGTAGTTATCTGACAAATCAAGATATCGCGACTTCAAATTTATACAACGTAATAATAAGAACCTTAAAAAATGTACCATATTTTCTCGGGAGAAATATTGGAGAAGCAACAGAGAGAATTATTGATGACACATCTGATTTTGTTTGTGGCAATACAGATTACGATATTGCCCGCCAAGCTTTTTTTAGGTTTGTCGAAGAGAACGAAGTCTCTTTTTTGATAACATTTGATCATTTAGATACGTATTTTGAGACAAAATTCGTTGATACAGATGAGAACCGGCGTGTTAGAGACGCAATCCGGAACATTCTAGAAGGGTTAATCCAAGCAGTATATAATATTTCAATATCGGATCAACTATTTAAATTTATTCATTTTAAAATTTTCATTCCAATGTCAAAGTATCAATCAATAAATTTGTATGATCTTGATAAAATTCAGCAGTATATTTTCGTAATCAGATGGGAGAAGAACGACTTGATCGATTTTGTAAGCAGACGTATTGCGATAAGTTGGAACATTAAATCTAATAATCAATATTCTGATTCTCTTGATGCAACATGGTACCAACTTTTTTCGGGAAAAACTATAAATAATAAGTCGTTAGAGGGAAAAAGTGAACGCATCGAGGATTTCTTAATCCGTAATACATTTTATAGACCGAGAGACCTTCAAATATATTTAGAGGAGGCAAAAAAAAGAGCTTTGAGAGAGAGTTCTCTAAACAATAGCATCGCTCCAGAGATTTTGTACGATACTGTTACTAGCAAAAGGAAAGAAATTGCCGAAAGCCTTTTAAAGGAATATGAATATGATTGCATTTATTTAAGGAGTTTGATATCACTTTTTCGGAGGTCATCAAATTTTATGTCATATTCGGACCAATTTTATCCAAAATTACGAAAATTTCATAGTCAAAGATGTAGTCACGTTGACATTGGGAAATTAGAGACGGCCCTATATAATATCGGATTCATAGGGGGAGTTAGAGAAAGCAATGATGCTTTACAAGAGAATGTCCCATATTCAATTTATAATAAAAAATATTATTACTTCTATTTCTGTTATTACGACTCCCATTTTAATATTCAAGATTCCGATTCGATAGTTATACATCCAGCATTTAATGAATATTTAAGATTAAATGTAAATAAAAAAATCGCCATAGGTTGATTATCTATTCATTTTTGCTATGTTTGGAACATACTGCAATATTGGCTTGTTCGTAAATGCAAATATTACATCAATGAGTGAGGAGATTGAGACTAACCTTAAGTTTTTTACTCGACCAAAACCATATCGGAAATCTAATATATAGTTATTGATGATTGTTGTTAAGAATTAATGTCTAAACGTATTGAACTGCCAAGATGCAGATTATTTGTAGAAGATGTGAAGTACTTAGTCATCGTTTTCTCAAAAAAGTGTAATGGGGCAGAAATTTTTATAAGCAAATATAAATTAGAGTCCTTAAGTGAAATCGATACGATTCCGGTTAAGTGGATATATGATTTATCGATAAAGGGACATAATCCCGAAATTACATTTACTTTGAACTCCAAATACCGTCCGGAATTCCCAAGGAAGCTTCCTCTACCGCTATTCTTCAGACGACCGTCGCCTAATCTAATTTCCTCCGATGATGGCGATGAAGCAATCTTCGAAGAGATTCAGTCGCGAGTCGAAGACGTAATTGCTGAGAGAGAGTTGTTTTATCAGTTCCGATCCCTCAGACCGGCGTGGAGATCAATAAAAAAAACATTGACCTTATTGTTGATGGCAATAATCGGCGTTGTTCTGCCTTTTTTGATTGTGTATTATGAACTGATATACCTCGGTCCCAATTATTCACAGAGAGTGGATCTTTTACAAATTTGTTTATTATTTGTTGCATATATAATATATTTCATTATTATGTTTTTATTTATATCACCAAACTTATTCTTATCAGGAGTCTATCTGAAAAAGAGTTACAAAGATCTGACCTTTCTCGAAAGAAATTCCGACAAGATTCTTGTCCCAATCCTCATTGGAGCATTCACAGCGATAATCACGATAATTATTGATAAAATGCCGAAATAGTCATTCATTCACCGTTTTCATTTGTATCCGATTTCTTATTTTTGTTAAATAAATTAAAGCAATCCACAAATCCAAAACAGATCATCAGTCTGAATTCTGGGTGGCATGATTTCCGGAAGATGATAGTATCTTATTACCGTTCGGTTTTGATACACATTTTTCGAGCAATAAAGCTAAATACTATGTACACCTCTATTGATCCTAAGGGCTAACTTATGATAAATATCGGATATGCTCGGGTGAGCAAGAACGAGGAAGTGATTAAGAACCAGATTCGCATTCTCATCGAGGCTGGAATTAAGAAGGAGCACATCTTCACGGATGAAGGTATCAGCGGCATCGTTGCGCCAATAGACCGAGTCGGGTTCAAGAAAATGATCGATTTCGTGAAGAAGAACGAAGTCTCGACAGTCTACTTTTATGAACTGTCACGGGTAAGCCGCGATCTTACTGATCTTCTGAATATCATTCGGGAATTTGACCGGATGGGAATTTGTGTCAAGTCTCTATCACCAAATGAATCATTTATGCAGTGCGATCCTTCGATTCGTCAATTAATAATCTCGATAATGGGATGGTGTGCTCAGCGGGAAAGAGAGAATCTGATTGAGCGGACCAATGCGGGCATTCAGAGAGCAAAAGCACAAGGTGTACACTGTGGTCGGCCATTCAAGGAGTTCGATTACAAGTACGCAAAACATCTCCATGACGAAGGTATGACCTGGAAAGAGATCTCGGATAAAATGTGTATTCCATATGCAACTTTGATGCGAAAGAAGACAAAATTTCACAAAATGCAATAGAAGTCAAAGTTTCACTCAATGCATAATTTACACTCGGTGAATAAGTTACATGGGCTATCGATTATGCAATGAAATAATAAAGTTCAATAGATTCACATTGTTCCTCTTTTCCAAAATAAGTGTCATTTATTAGTTTTTTTATTGTATATGAGCTCAATTTTATCAGTCATATTTATATAGGTGCATATCATTGTATAAGTATGCAAACTAATGCTTATGCCGTTGCAGATGTGGCCGAACTATGTGGGGTCCATCGTAACACGGTCTACAATTGGATTAAGAATCGAAGGTTGAATTCTGTAAGAATCAGTCAAAAGAGGCAGTTCATTCGTCCAGAAGAGATGAAGAGATTCGTTGATGCCAACCTGATTGATGCTCAGGTGGGGTAATCATGAGAAATATTATTGGTCGGTGAATAATATATGTTTTTTGAATATAAAGGTGTTACTACACTGTTCTATAAGCATCTTGCTACTATTTACGGAATTAGTGATGAATGTGGCGATCAGTTAATTGAGAGCATTTCCTTTGAGCATTATTATTGGCATTTAGAGAATGATGGTCCCTTTGAAGATGGGGAAAGGCATCCATATGATAATTTCGTGATTGTTTCGAAGAAGAAGAGTAACACGGATCATGAGGAGTTAATGGCCCGATTAAAGAATCCAGATCTCCCGCGAGAAAAGACCAAGAGATCCTCTGGCAGCTCTAAGAAGGTTGTCAATTACGATTACATAACAGACTATTGCTTGAAGAAGTACGCCGTGATCGTCTCAAGTTCAGCCACTAGACAAGAAATATATATATTTGACAGAATGTCCGGGAAATATCGAGAGAATAATGGCGACATCGAAAGTACGATCACGGAAGGTCTAAAGCATAACGGCTTCTCCATAACGAGAAAGATCCGTCCTGAGATCAATGAGATCATATCACGGATTAAGGCACGTAACGTTATCCCCAGAGCAGACGGGTTGCCTTTCAACTTCACGAAGCGTGCGATTCCCTGTCGCAATGGTGTGTACGATATTGATAGAAAGGTACTCTGTCCCGCTTCTCCAGCCTATGGTTTCTCGTACACTCTTGATGTTGATTACATTGAGGACATTGATACTTCGTTTGTAAAAGAGTATTTTCAGGGTCTGGTAGCGCCGGAGGATTATCCCCTTCTCTTACAGATGGCAGCGTCCGTTCTTCTCGGAGAATCCTACAAACGTTTCTATGTCCTTCACAACATCAGCGGGAACAATGGGAAAACCACATTTCAGAACTTCATTACCTACATGGTTGGAGAAACTAACGTTGCGAACCTCTCAATCGAGGCATTGACAACTCATCGCTTCATGATTGCAGAGTTATATGGAAAAGTGGCCAATATTGCCGGGGATATTCCACAAAGACCGATCTCCGATACATCGGTCCTGAAACAATTGGTAGGTGACGATCAGATCACAGCGGAGAGGAAAGGTAAGGATCCCTTCACCTTCACCAACAAGAGCGTGAATTTTTTCTCTGCGAACAGCCCCCCTCCGATCAATGATTCTACTAATGCGTTTTGGTCACGGGTTGTCATGGTCAAATTCCCAAACACGTTCCTGGTTGACCCAAAATTTACCTCCAACCTGTTTACGGAAGCAAATAAGAGCGCCCTTCTCAGGGTAGGAATCGACTATATACCGAGCCTATTAGCGAAAGGACCGATACAGGTTGATGTTACGAGAACAGAACAAGAATACCGTAAAGTGTCGGATTCAGTTTATGCCTTTATTGATGAATGTCTGGAACAGTACGATGAATTTGTTTTCGAAGACCCAGAAGTGTATAGCGGGTTGGACGGTTCCAGAAAAAGGATACTCGAAATCGAATTTGATGTTATTCATCGCAGTTACAAAAACTTCTGCAAACAGAAAGGGATGAAAGACCTGGGAAAAACAAAGTTCGAAGGGGCTCTAGAAAGTAACCCTCTGATACCGATATCGGTCAAGAGAAAGGGTCCGTCAGGCAATCAAATCGCTATCGTGATCGGCGCTAAGCTCAATGTATCTGGTATGTTTATGGAGTATCAACATTTAGCAAACAAAGATGATGGTCAGGCCACTCTGGTGACAGAGATGGCTTAACCTATTTCTTGATATTTCAGTTTTCCAAGCTCCGTTTCCTAATATATCAGATATTTCAACGAATCAGTATTCTGAATAAGAAAAATGAGTGCTTCAATTATAATAGTTATAGTGACGTCTGGAATGATTCCCTGAAATATTGAAATATTTGGCGTAATTACAAAAACGAGCCGAAATATCTGAAATATTCCTTGGCATTGGTAACGGGGTAATCCCTAATTGTTAATCACAATATATTATATTCGGGTTTATTTATAAATTTGTAATACCAATAATGTTCAGGAAAAAATGTAAATGAGGATGTATCATGAAGGAACTACCGAAACTAACATCAGAGAACGTTGCATCAGTCCTGCAATCACTGTTGGCTGAGTCGACAAAGGAGATAGAAGAGCCCTATAACAACGCCTATAACAAGGCCCGTCTTGCGTATCTAAGACAGGCTCTAAAGTGCGTTGAACTGTTTATCGAACATGAGCGATATAACGCCATAGAGAAGCGTCTCGACCGTCTGGATGGATTCGTATTAGACATTAAACAAGGCATGTTCTCGATTGATGCGGCCGAGTGGATCAGGAGCAGAAATGGCGTTTAGTCGTACCGAGAGATGGAGTAACAGGCTTGATGTCATCGAGAAAGAGATAAACAAGTATCATCGATGGACAACAGGCGAGGTTGTACCTATCACTGATGCAGTTCCAAAACTCCAGTATGCCGTTACGAAATTAAACCTTCAATCGGATCATTGTCAATCTTAAGGGGTATACCCTCTTCATCGATGAGGGTCACAGCGTATAAAATTTTGTAGAAAAATTTTGATTTATACTATATACACTAGGGATTAGATCCACGGTTGAGTGGGTGAATATTTGACTCTAATCAGACCTTACTCAACTCAATTCGACATCTTATTCTCATCACCCTCCTCATCAATCGTCAGGGACTGTTCCGATGAAATGTACCAACTGTGGGAAGGAGTTCCAGACCTACAATGGAATATGCCCTTATTGCCACAGTAAAAACAAGAAGGACGTTCGAGCAGAACTCAACATCAGAAACATACCATATCAGGAGAGCAGACCTCCAATCCCGCTCCAGGCAAAAAGACTGACGGAGAGGGTCAATACAAACACTCCCATCAAAAGCAGATCGTCAAATCAGACATTGAAATATGCCCTGGGTGTGGGTATGGGTCTGTTTGTTGTGTTATGTGCCGCTGCAATGACACAGTCATTCCTAGGTGGTTCATCGCTATCTGCTTCGGTTCCAGGAATTTATGTTTCTCCGACCCCAACGGACATACCTATCCCTTCTCTACCACCACTCACCTCATCAACGCTCCCAAAAATTACTTTTTCAAAGGGAAAGGCAGGCACCCTCAGCCCATACTCTGTCGATCCCAACTCAATCACCCGTGTCCCTCATGCAACGGAGTATGTAGCGCCGGGGTATCGTACCCTGCTTGGAGGACCATCCCCAGGATCGACTAGTGACTCGGCAATGGTGCGTGTGACTCCTTACCCTATTGTAACGGTCACATCAAGTAGCGACATCTTCACCGCACCTGATCCTTCTACAGTAACAACCGCCCCATCCCCAGTTAGTATCAATCCTCCTCCAGTTATTGAGAATCCAAACGACGAGGCACCTGCATCTACTAGTGATACTTGCTGCATTTGTTCTTATGATGCCTACAATTGTGATGACCCGGAGTCCCTGACATGCTACTATTACTGCTATGGTAAAGGGGGGAAAGAAGGCAATAGAGAGGACATCCATGGGCTTGATGGAGATAACGATGGTGAACCCTGTGAGGGTAAAAATTGGGATATTGGTTCAGGTGGCCTCTGTGGTCCACCGAAAATCGATACAATCACCACTATCACCACGCCTCCGCCCAAACTCCTTCCCAAGCCGCCAGTAATCCTCTCTGTCAATCCTGAGCAGTCAACGGTGACGGCTGGTGAGACAATTCGTATTGATGTATTGGTTGAATCCGAGGTCCCGGTAACCGACGCATCTTGTGATCTTTATAACCCCATTGGTATGGGGAGCCCGAATCCACTCAGTATACAAACAACCACACTTGGTAACAATCAATGGAAGATGATTATCCCCATATCTACTGACGAATATTGGCCTATTGGCGTAGTCGAAATTGATAAACTATATGTTTATAGTAGTATTATTGGCGTCCCATCAGTCGATCCATCAGCACCGTGGCCAAACCGTATAAGTATCCGCGTGAATAATCGCCATAGCCCAGAAGAGACGAAACCAGCGGTAGTATCCATTGCTTCGGACAAGGGTGAAATCAATGCTGGCGAAGGCGTTTACTTAACGATACTTGTCAAATCAAAACTCCCTGTTGGGCATTATGGCTTTTCACATTACGCCTATTCGTCACCTGATGGCAGGGGCCTTCGTACGTATGGCGGGTTAGGTTACACGAAAGTGGGTGAAGATATTTACGAAGCAAAAATTAGGATCCAAACCCACGGAGACTGCCCGACAGGGGACATAGTCTTTACCGAATTAATCGTTAATAACGCTGCAGAGCAGTCCTCAGACCCAATAACCCCCGTGAAAGTAGTCCATATCATCGGTTCTTCGGGAGCAACGACAACTGATAAAGCGCCCTCGGTAAAAGTTTAACCGGCAAATGTGGTTCCATCTCGTTTTATTTTGGTAACAAACAGCCCAACATTGAGACATCGGTTGTGGAGATCGAAATATTGGTCGTAGTAACTGTGGAACAGGTGCAGAGCATGAGTCCTTTTGTATGCATCTACCTGGTTCTGTGTCAGATGTTCTCTTGATGCTTTGTTGGCCGCATCAGAAGTGATCCATAAGCGGATAGATTGGGGAGATGGTAATTCGGGCGGAATTTTGATGCGATCTACTTCGTTTCGGCCCTGATTGTATCGTGTGATATGGTCGATCAAGGCCGATGTGTCAGATATGATATCATCGATATTGGCTAAAATATCTTCAATAGATTGAACCGACTCTGCCTCCATAATCATCGATTCAATAGAATGAACCACATCAGAGATTGGACAATCGTCATTGGAAGAAGATGAGCCTTGGAGAAGGTTGACGGGGCCCCAAGCGGCGATGTATTTATCGTATACATCATCATGCTCTTCGATGAAAGTGTCGTAACTCTCTTTAGATAGCCCATACTGCTCATGATTCATTATGAAGTTGACATAATCTTTATCTAGCCGATTACGTCTCGATTGTTGTTGGAAGAACTTTCGGAAGTGATTCTGTTCCAATCTTTCGGAAGGTTTCTTCGTTAGAGGGATCTTATGTTGTTGTAAATATTCCTGAATGATATTTTTATTGATGAAAGGCATAAGACCACCTTTGCGGTCTTTAGGCGGATTCGCTTCATACCGTTTCATTTCTTTCATCAGGAATGGTATGAGCACTGGATGAATTGGAATATAATAATCGTTCTTTACCTTTGGCTCGTGTTTACTTGTAACATATAGATATGGTTTCTCCCTTGCTAGGGCCTCTTTAAAGTCATCAACGGAGAAATGGGTAGCTGTCTCGGGACGGATGCCTGAATAAGCGTAGAAAAGACAATAGAACGTATTTCTTTCACGATGTGGTTCAATTTTAAATTTGTGTTGATTAATATGATTGATGACATTCCTGATATCATCAATTCCTATTGGATCGGCCCCCTTGTACTTCACCGTTTTTGGGATGGTTAATAGTCGAGCATATTGCTCATATTCTGGTTTCCTGTTTAAGAAGTTACTAAAGAATAGTAACGGTCGTCGTCTGTCATTGTTTTTGTAATTTTTAAGGACGTATTGATTGAATCTGTTAATCGACTCTTCACTAAGATCTCCTTGTGTCTGGTCCCATATGACTTTAGCACTGATGTTGTTCCATGATCGGCTCCTTGCTTGGATCGCGGCATTCCGTGTTTCAAGGTAACTAGATAACTCGGCCTCCGAAAAGTGCTGCACTGTATAAGCATTCATATATGAGAATGCGGGTTTTATGCCCTTGAAAGCTGCTGGTGCTTTGCGCCTCGGGAGTTCAAATCTCCCTCCCGGCGTCCAGCATTAGAGTTCTAATCCTCATGGGTTGCATGAACGAGTATGCACCAAGAGGCCCCATTTTATTCCAGCAGGGCAATGCGTCAGATCTGAAAATTGGTCCGTAAACCAATCCTGGAGGCCGGTGACGGCCCCGGTGAGTTCCTGCGCTTCTGCATCGTCGATCGTCTTATCATCCCGGGCCCAGTAATGGATCGCGGCCCCAGTACGGATCGGTAGCGGAGTCCGCACCGGGGCCCGTATGGACTGTGACCGTCGCCTCGGAGGCGAGCGTGAAGCTCGGGAAAGTGTACGTGTGCGTGATCTCCTCGTCCGTGAGCGTCCAGCCCGTTGTGTCGACGGGGCCCGAACCCGCGTTCACGATGGCGACGACCTCGCCCTGAAGGTCGAGGTGCGGTATCACGATGACACCGGCAACCGGGGCGGCCATCAGCATGAGGAGTGCCGTACCCGCCCGGATGCTCTTCGGTTGCAGTCTTATGGAAAAAAACACAGATCGGCTATTTGCTGGTCTTGATTTATTATTATGTCATCAATAATCGCGGCGGTGAAGACTTCGTTGTTCATCCGCATGGGCTACCCACGAGCAGCTCCTGACGACGATCAGACCAACATCCGGTGTGTCATGCCGACAGAGATACACATGCTTGAGTTCGACCCGGCGATCAGAATCGGCAACTTGGTCCCGATGGTCGAAGGCTCCCCCTGTTCTGGTGACCTGCCGGTTTAACCGGAACCCCTGGGACGAACAACCCTCACGAGGGCTGGATACTCCGTCTCCCTGCCTGCCGTTGGCCAGGGGTAGTATTAACCTGCTTTGGCCCAATACGGGCCTCCATGTCACACAATCCGGGCGGTGTCCAGAAAGTCATACTGGAACAGGTGTCTGAGCAGGGTTATTGCCTGCTGAAAACGGTGAAAGCCCCTCAGCTCGCCGTATCCCGTGCGGCCGACCAGCTGGCGGCCAAAGGGCAGGTCGTGGTGTGTGAGTTCCTTATGGGCTTCCCCGATAAGCAGTCTGCCTCCGGCCGGGTTGACCAGGAGACCATGGCGGCCTTTCCCCCGGGCCTGACCTATGCGGAGCGTTTGGCGATACGGGAGAAGAACGAGCTTATGCCAGGGTCTGTCACTCGGACCTGGTAGAGGCGCTCTGAAGGGCTTGGTACTCGCTTCCCGGCGTCCGTTGACCTTGTGGCGGGGGGGCCGACAGCCCTCCTCCGGCACCAGAGCAGCCTGTCGGGCATGCTCGTGCCGTTCTCAGCCCTCCGGTTGAGGTTGTGCCGGTCAAGTGCCCTGAAGGGGTACGATTATCGACATTCGATGCCCCACTTGGCCCTGAATTCCCGAAGTCAGACTTCTTTTTGTGTCTGAAAAACCGAGGCTCCGATGGCGAGTGCGATACGGACCCCAGCCACTGCCACGACCCCCGGCAGCCCCATGCCCACCCAGGCAATGGCTCCCGGTGCACGAGCGCTGTCGGGCATGAGATCAGCAATGCCGACGATCGCAATGTTCCGGATCGCGGTGGCGTCGTCCACGCTCGAGGATGTGACGGGCATGAAGGTGAGATGGATGGAGTCCGATCGGGCGCACCCCAGAAGTTGCCACAGTTGGTCGGCACCGCGACCGACGGGATCAAAAATGGTTCAGTGGATGTTGATGGAATTCTTTTTTTGATGGCCATTAGATGACATCCTGGCAAGAGCCCTCGTACGACCCTTAACGTGATGGCTCTCGACAATCGTTGAGCTGGTGTTTGCCCGGGTCTACCTGCTGCGCGACCACAGTTCAGAAGAGGGTCCGCTGTCCCGGCGCTCTCGCTCCGACGGCCGCCGTCGCTCAGGATGTCGCCGGCTCGGGCACGCCTCGACAAACTCGAGCGAGATCACCCGCAGCACCCGTCAAGGGCCGGCGCGTTGACGGACGCCGTCCACCGTTTCAACACCGCGACGAGTCGACCCACTCACCCAAACCGAAGATTACGGAGCATGCGGACCTCCGGCATCTTCCGGAGTCGGCGGATCGGTCGATGGCGGTCTGGCATCGGGGGAGAGCCGGTAACCTCCCTGAGGCATCCTGAGTTCGAACCTCGCCCCCCGACCCGGGTCGCCGACCTCCCGGATCGTGATCCCCGTCAGGGCGAGGATCTCCCGGGCGAGGAAGAGACCGAGGCCCGAGTTGTGGCCATATCCCTGCTCGAAGATCCTCTCTTTTTCGTCGACAGCGACGCCCACTCCATCGTCCTCCCAGGCAACGAGCAGGCTCCCTTCTTCAGTCCGGGCCGAAACCCCGATTGCTGTCACCGTCTCTCCGTGCCGGATTGAATTCCCCAGGAGGTTCGCGAAGACCTGTTCCAGCATCGGATCGGCAAAGACGGAGATGCCCGGCAGCGATGCCTCGAATGCAATCGTCGACGGCATCTGGTCCCGGGGCATGACCGTGTCCAGGGCGATCCACTCGGGTCTGTGCGTGCCGAGGGCCTGGTACCTCTTTGCGAATTCCATCTCCCCCTGGATTGCCAGGGTCTGGGATACCGCCTTCTTCACCAGCTCGACCACAGCCGGGTCGTCGCTCTTTCTCCCCGCCAGGTCCAGGTATCCCAGGATGATCGCGGTTTTATTGGCGACATCGTGCCGGGTGATGCTCGAGAGCAGGCCCAGCTTGTGGGTCGCGAGGCGGAGTGCCTCCTCGGTCCGTTTCCGTTCCGTGATATCCACGGCCAC
>Ga0209639_1002162_pt1 | contig 16437 bp, 15 predicted proteins | sample EPASupsiteHSE605_FD_187268 | JGI IMG/M metagenome (GOLD analysis project Ga0209639, IMG submission 187268) | Bioremediated contaminated groundwater from EPA Superfund site, New Mexico - Sample HSE6-05 (SPAdes) (version 2) | ecosystem: Environmental > Aquatic > Deep subsurface > Groundwater >...
GGACAGCCTGCCCATGCCCGCCTGGGACCTCCTGCCCATGGAGCGCTACCGCGCCCACAACTGGCACTGCTTCGACGACGTGACCCGCCGCCAGCCTTACGCCACCCTCTACACAAGCCTGGGCTGCCCGTATCATTGCTCGTTCTGCTGCATCAACGCGCTCTTTGGCGAGCACCGTCTACGCACACGCGGTGTTGATTCGGTCATGGCTGAGATCGACTTTCTGGTGAATCGCTACGGAGTTCGCAACATCAAGATCATGGACGAGCTGTTTGCCGTGAATGAGAAGCGCGTGCTGGAACTTTGCGGCAAGATCGCGGAGCGCGGTTACGACCTGAACTTCTGGGCCTACGCTCGCGTGAACACCGTGAGCGAGCGCATGCTGGCCGCCATGAAGGCTGCTGGCGTCAACTGGATCGCCTACGGGTTCGAGTCCGGCAGCAAACGCGTCATCGAGGACGTGACCAAGGGCTACAAGCTCGACCAGGTGCTGCGCGTCACCCAGATGACCTATGACCAGGGCCAGCACATCTGCGCCAATTTCATCTTCGGCCTGCCCGAGGACGATTATGACTCCATGCAGGAAACCTTTGCGCTCATGCAGGAGATCAACGCCGAATGGGCCAACATCTATTCCGCCATGGCCTATCCTGGCTCAAAGCTCTATGATGACGCCGTGGCAGCGGGAGCGCCGCTTCCGGCCACCTGGGACGGCTTTTCGCAGTACTCGGCCGATTGCCTGCCGCTGCCAACAAAGTACTTGTCAGGCGGCCAGGTCTTGTCATTTCGCGACTACGCCTTCGACGCCTATTACAAGAACCCACGCTACCTAGCCATGATCCGCGCCAAATTCGGTGAAGAGACCATGCGCCACATTCAGCTGATGGCCCAAAAGTCATTGGACAGATATAACGCCGTCATATAAGTTCCGTCCGCCCGCCAGGGACGCAAGATTACCCGGAGAATGCATGAAGACGACGCTTCTGGTCATGACGCTCAATGAAATCGATGGAATGAAAGCCATCATGCCACAGGTCAACCGCGACTGGGTTGACCAGATCATCGTTGTCGACGGCGGATCAAAGGACGGCACCATCGAGTGGTCGCGTGAACAGGGCTACGAGGTCTATGTGCAGAAGAAGCGCGGCTTTCGCCACGCCTACGAGGAAGTAATGCCCCTGGTCAAGGGGGATGTGCTGCTGACCTTCAGCCCGGACGGCAACTCCGTTCCAGAACTCATCCCGGACATTTTGAACAAGATGCGCGAAGGCTACGACATGGTCATCGCCTCGCGCTACCTCGGCCCGGCCAAGAGTGAGGACGACGATCCCATCACGGCCTTTGGCAACTGGCTGTTCACCAAGACCATCAATGTGCTGCACGGCGGTCACTATACCGACGCCATGGTCATCTACCGCGCCTACAAGAAGCAGTTGATATATGATCTTGAACTGTTGGATGAGAGAGCCTACCGTACGCCGGAGAACCTCTTCTTCACCAAGATCAGCTGGGAGCCGCTCTTGTCGTGCCGTGCGGCCATACGCAAGCTTAAGATCGCTGAGATTCCCGGCGACGAGCCAGCGCGTATCGGCGGGGAGCGTAAACTGCAGATCATCCGCTGGGGGTCGGCCTACTACTTCCAATTCATCAGGGACTGGCTGTTCTGGAAGTAGCCTGTACTACAAAGTGCCAAGCAAAACATTCTGTCTAGGCACTCCCTTCGAAACAGACGCGCTAGCAATCGAAACCGAGACCTCGCTTGATGCGCAGCTTGATGGCTTCCAGGGCCGGGGCTGCAATGGCCCTGATACCGTGCCGCTTGAGCATCGGGATAAAGCGCCAATAGCACGAGTAGATGCGGCTTAAGCCCACAGTCTGCAACTTCACCAATTCTTCCGGGCTGAGCCCGTTCACCGACATGACGGCCGATCCATAGCGCTGGTAGTGGGAATAGTCGGTCTCCAGAAGCTTGAGGCCGTGCTGTCCTGCTTCCGCCATGCGGCGCATTTCCGTGCCGGGGTAGGGCATTGCGATGCCATAGGTGGCGTGGTGGATATCTTTGGCGTGCTGCAAAAACGTAATGGTGCGGTCGATACTTTCAAGCGTTTCGCCAGGGAGGCCAAGCATTACGGAGTTGATGGTCTCTATGCCCAGCTTGTTGTTAAGCTTGTTGGATACCACATAGCTTTCAAGCGGAACTTCCTTTCGGATGACCTTGCGTATCTCTGTGTCCGCCGTTTCCAGCCCAAAGCTGATGCGTATAAGTCCGCATTTTTTAAGCCTGCGCACCAAGGGCTCGTCCCACAGGTTGGCACGGGTGCTGCCCTCAAAGGTGAAGCGTAGCTCTCTGCGTTCAATCTCGTCCAGCAATTCTATGATGTACTTCCGGTCCAGGGTCAAGGTATCATCAATAAAGAAGATGTGCTCAAACCCCATGGTATTGATGAGCATGTCGAGTTCTTCAATGACATGCTGCACACTACGTCGACGCACTTTCTTGCCGAAAAGATCGCTTGCGCAGAACACGCAACTGAAAGGGCAGCCACGGCTCATCTGAACCGTGGTGAACCGTTTGCGACCGTGGAGCGTGCCCAGTTCGTAGATATGGTTGGGCAAGAGTTCGCGTGCAGGAATTGGCGCAAGATCGAGATCATCAAGCTTTGGCGCTTCGCAGTTGTAGATTGTCTTTCCATCCTTGCGCGACATGATGCCAGGAGTATCAGGGTTGCGATCGCCTGCAGCAAATTTTTGCAGAAAATCGCCGAAAGTCAGCTCGCACTCGCCCACTACAAGATAGTCAAAACAGTCCCGGAAGGCATTTTCGCGTTCAATGCTGGCATGGACTCCGCCAAAAATGATCGGTTTTCCAAGAGCCTTACGCAGCTCTTGCGCCACCTGGGTGGCGGTATGAAAAAAGGGCGTTGTGGCCGTCAAACCAATGAGATCCGGCTGGAAGGCTGCTGTACGTTCAATAATCTCATGGACATCAAGGAGTTCTGCCTGTGCGTCGATGAGCTGTACCTCCCAGCCGTTCTGCTGGGCAATGGCCGCGACAATGGCCAGATTGATCGGAGGAAAGGCGGAGGCCTTCTGTGCAACCTGTTTGTACTTTCCAAAAGCTGTGCACCAAGCAGGAAAAATAAGGGTCAGTTTCATTCTATGTTCCCAAAGGTGGCGAATTCCAGAGGCTTTCGGGCTGTTCTGCAGCCGAAGACATTACAGCACCTTGATTGAGGCTGGGCGCTTTTTGATGATCATTTCCGGATGTGCGCTGACGCAAGCCGAAACGTCCTCATAGATTTTCTGCACAACGGAAACAGGGACCCTGGCAGCCTCACGCAGAATAGGCGATTCCTCGGTAAACAGGGGAAGCCAATCACATGAGGTGAGATTGGTCCAAGCTCCTCTTTTTCCACAGATGGACACCCCTTGCTTGACCTGCAATACGACCTGAAACTCCTTGTAATCGTTTATATTTTCAAGCAATTCCTGAGGGGTGCTGTCATGTAACGTGCTGGCCTGAATGGAAAGATAGAAGACATCACCAATATCAAAATCTTCAAACCAGCGTTCACCGGTTGCGCTGATTCTCATGCGTTCCTTTAACAAACTGCGGAAGTCTTCAGCCATGAGGGCTTCTCCTTGTTCGAGCGGTTGTGCATTTAAAAAGGGTACACAGCTTCATGGCCATCTTTGGCAGAAGTCGGCTTGCCGGACTTGGCCTCCAGGGCGTTCAGGCGATTACGCGCGGCCTCCTTGGCTTCTTTTGTGTCAGCCGTGGCGATGACCGCGTTCAGGAACTTCTTAGCGGGCTCAAAACTTCCTTTGAGCTCATAGATCATGGCTGCCCGGTACATGGCCACGGTCGGCCACATGGGCTCCTTAGGATATTCGTAGGCTAAACGAAGGTAAAAGTCCAATGCTGCATCATAGTTGCGCAAAGAATGCTCACCTTCGCCCAACCAGAAGAGCACCTCCGCCTGAAGCGGCCTGGGCAATGACTCGCGCTGTTCCCACAGCAGAAGCAACTGCTTGCGCCCGCCCTCGAAATCGTTCTTTAATTGCAGGAAAGTCGCCATGTCCAACCGTATTTTGGGTTCAAGCGCAACGCCAAGCTCGGTCAAGGCGTGATATGTTTCAAGCGCCTCAGCGTCCTTTCCAGAGTCTCGCTCCATCTTTGCCTTCAAACCAAGCCGCACCGCCTGAGCCGACTTGTCTGTCGCCATGCTCTCCATTTTGCCAAGGTATGTTCCAGCAAGTTGGAAATACCGGCCCTCAATGGCTTTTTGCGTCAGATAGGTAAGGCATCCATAGCCGAAGGTGGTATCGGGAAAAAGGAAGGCAGACCTCCGAGCCAGTTCCTGTCCTGGCGCAGCTTCCCAACGCGCCTGCCAGTCGGCTAGGACGAGGAGCCGATCAAGTGGCCAATCCTTGTTTACATCGCTGTTTCTGCCGACTTCGGCCTTTGTCCAGAAGGGCGCTTCGGCAACGAGATTCGTTCCGGTACCAGCTGCAGCGAGCAGGCTGCGCAAAGCGGGGGAGAGCTTGGCGGCCGCTCCGATCTCTTGAGGCAAAAGGTTTTTCACGTCCTCTTGGGTGAGCATGCCGCCAGCCAGTCGCAGGCTCAGCGGCAGTTTGCGCTTGTCTAAAGCGTCCCAAGTCTCCCGCGCGGCATCATAGTCGCCATTTTCCACGAGAAGGACAAATTTGAGAGAGCGCAACATGCGAGACATGTCGTCTGACAAAAGTAGAGATTGCATCTCCTTATCAACTGCCTCGCGCGCTTCCTGATTCGGCAACTGATTGATATTGTGCCTGAACTTTGTCCAGGAGGACAAGGTTGTATTGCCAAGAAACCAAACCTCACGTTTTTCCGCAAAAGGAGCCAGAAGATTTGCGCTCCAGAAGCCGGCGGCCTTTGCATATCCGGAACTGCGCAGCACCTTCGTGTCATGAGGCTTGCCTGTGCGCATGAAGGTGATCATTGCCGACCAGAAATCCTTCAAGGCCGGATCGGAAAGCTCATTCAGGGCGATCTGTGCGCGTGCAAAATCTTCCAGGCTGGCAGCGCAGAGGGACTCCGCAATGCGCTGGCGGTCTGAGAGGGTAATGCTCAAAAGGGCGTCCTTGCCCTTTGCATTCGGCTTTACAGCCTTGGCTGGGCCTTTTGACTCGGCCACAGGTTCGGGTTGAGCTTCGCCTGTAATCAGCGTCAAGGCTTCTTTGGCCTTGACCCAGAAGTTGTGAGGACCCCACGCGAGCTCTGCCTGATCCAAAAGGGTGCGCAGGTTGTTCTGCAAGGCTTCGCTGGAAGACGATGCAGCTCCGGCCAAAGTCCAGAACTGTCGACGCCAGACGTCAACCCAGAGGGCTTCCAGGCCCGGTTCGGTGTTGAGGCGCTCCTTGAGCGCCTTGCCATCCAAGAGCTTGGCGCTGTGACTATACCAGATGACGGCCTTGTATGGATCGCCAAGGGCACGATGGGCCTGTGCACCAAGCCAGAGTCGCTGCGCTTCAGCCGGGACATCCTCAAAAGCTGGCTGCGCTTCAAGGATCTTCAAAGCTTCTTGAGGCGCGCCCTGCATGAGGAGGCCTTCCGCACGTTTTAATACATTTGTTTCAGCATCCTGGCCAGGTTGCTCTGGTTCTGGCAGCACGATTCGGTCATATGCGCCATACTTTTTGAGCCACTGCTCGAAAGCCGCTTCAGTGGGGGCGGCCTTTGAAACGGAAGCCTTCGAGGATTTGGCGGTTTTCGAGGTGGCTGCGCGCGCTGCCAGACCGTCTGAGCCAGTGACAAGCAGAAGCGCGAGAACAGGAAGTGTGAAATTTCCGCAGACTCGGAAGACGCCAGAAGGTTTCGACATAGAATCAGGCCTCAAGGGCAAAGCGCCTTATGAGCAAGGCGGCCAGGGTTGCAGTAGGACAAAAAGTCATTGCCACAAATCGACCGCGCGGGGAAGAGCCCTCACCCCGGCACATTTCAAAGTTTACATAATTTACATTATGGGACAAGGCTGCATTGTAGCCGACACCTCCGAAGGGGTGCCGGCGAGTGGCTACTTTTTGGCCCAGTCGCTGAGGAACTTGGCCAGACCGATGTCGGTGAGTGGATGCTTGGTGAGGTCCAGAAGGACGCTGAGCGGTATCGTTATGGCGTCAGCGCCAAGCAGCGCTGCCTGGGAAAAATGGCTGGCACTGCGGATGCTCGCTGCAAGGACCTGCGTCGGTAGCTCATAGTTCCGGAAAATGGACACAAGATCCTGAACCAGCTGCATGCCGTCATGCCCGATATCATCGAGCCGCCCGATGAACGGGCTCACAAAAGTGGCGCCCGCCTTTGCGGCAAGAAGCGCCTGGTTGGCTGAAAAAACCAACGTTGCGTTGGTTTCGATGCCGCGCAGGTGCAATTCCTTGATCGTCTTAAGGCCTTCCAGGGTGACCGGAACCTTGACGACAACATTCGGGGCGATCTTCACAAGATCACGCGCTTCTGCAAGCATGGCCGGTGATTCTGTGGCGATAACCTCCACACTCACCGGCCCATCGATCTCCTTGCAAATCTGGCGAACGGTCTTTCTCCAGTCGCCCTTCTCCTTGGCCAGCAGACTTGGATTAGTCGTTACGCCTTCAATGGCCCCCAAGGCATTTGCCTGTCGGATCTGCTCGAGGTTGGCTGTATCGAGGAAGATTTTCATGCTGCCTCCCGAGGGGCGTAGTCATTTGGTCAAAGAACAAATACCTAGGCCTGACCGCCCTCTTCCGGACCCTGGATACGCTTGAGATACGTCTCGCGGCAATCGTAGGAACAGAAATTGAGGATCACATCCCCCTGGCGGACACGGATATCGCTGTTCTTCGGGACGTAGGCTCCACAAACAGGGTCTTTGACCATTTCGCCAGTAGCCTGAAGATTCTCGGCTTTTTCCTCGGTCTTGTTTTGCTTGTAACGCTTGTCGCCCATAAAGAGCTTCCAGACGACAAATCCGCAGATGAAAACGATGAGCAGCTTCGTCAGATTCATTCCAACGCCTCCTTCCCGGTCATGGCCGGGGTGCGTGCGAAACGGCCAGCGGCCAGGGCAGACCTATCTCTGGACGATCTTGTTGCCGTCCAGGGTATAGTCAAGCCCCGCGAGAACCTGGTCGATGCTTCGACCATCCTTGAAGACAAGCTTCGGAGCAACGTCGCGCAGCGGCACAAGCACGAACGCGCGTTCCAGCATGCGCGGATGCGGGACAGTCAGGTATTCGGTGTGCATCTCCAGGTCGCCGTACATAAGCAGATCAAGATCAATGATGCGAGGACCGCCGGGGTCCGCACCCCGGAGCCGTCCCATCTTGATCTCAATGGCCTGGATGGTGGACAGGAAGCCTTCCGGCGCCCACACATCTGAGGCAACCTGCAGGCGCACCACGGCGTTGGCGAACCAGGGCTGGTCCTTGACCTGGCCTTGCGGTTCGGTGTGATAGATGTTGGAGAGAGCCTCGAAAACGATATCGTTTCCGTAGTCCTCAAGCAACGTCAGGGCGTCGTTGATGTTTGCTTCGCCGTCCCCGATGTTGGAGCCCAGAGCAACAAATGTGGTTAGAGTTGGGAAATCCGTAACACCGCCTCCTTCAGTCGATCCGTGTTCACCGTGAGCGAGATGCGGAAATAGCCTTCGCCCGGAGTTCCAAAACCGTTGCCCGGGGTGGTCACCACGCCGGTTTTCTTCAGTACGTTGGTCACGAAGTCAGAGGAGCTGATGCCCTGCGGGACCTTGGACCAGACATAGAAAGTCGCCTCGGGCACGCGACAGGAAATGCCCGCTTTCTTCAGCGCGTCTATGACCACGTCACGACGTTCACGGTAGATGCCGCGAAGTTCGGCCGTGTAGGCATCGCCCTGGTTAAGCGCCACGATGCCGGCCTCCTGCACAGCCTGGAAGATGCCGGAGTCGACATTCTCCTTCACTTTGCCAAGTCCCTTGACCAGTGAGGCGTTGCCGACGGCCATGCCGATGCGCCAACCGGTCATGTTGTAGGTCTTGGACAAGGAATGGAACTCGATGGCGACATCGCGTCCACCAGGAATCTCCAAGATGGACAGCGGCTTGTTGTCGTCATTGAAGTACATCTCAGTGTAGGCGGCGTCGTGAACGACGATGACTTCGAACTCCAGCGCCTTGGCAATGAGCTTCTCGTAGAAGGAGCGCGGAGCCATGGCGGCAGTGGGGTTGTTCGGGTAGTTGACGTAAATGGCCTTGGCCCGCTTCCAGGTATCGTTGCTGATGGAGTCGAGGTCCGGGAGGAAGTCGTTCTCATCGGTCAGCGGCAGGTACATGGGAATGCCGCCCACGAACTCGGTGGTTATGCCATACACAGGATAGTTCGGCGTGGCGATGAGGACCAGGTCGCCCGGGTTCACAAAGGCCAGCGGGAAATGCGCAATGCCCTCCTTGGAACCGATGAGGCTCACTACCTCATTGTTCGGGTCCAGGCTGACACCGAAGCGGCGCTGGTACCAGTCGGCCACGGACTGACGGAAGGACAGCATGCCGACATAGGAAGGATACTGGTGATTGGCCGGATTTCGAGCGGCCTGGCACAGCGCGTCGATAATGAAGTCAGGCGTGGGAAGGTCGGGATCGCCGATGCCGAGGCTGATGATGTCCAGGCCCTTGGCGCGGACTTCTTCCTTGGCCTTGTCGATGGCTGCGAACAGGTACGGCGGAAGGCTCGCAAGACGTTCTGCAAGCTTGAAATCTGGCATGTTGTGCTCCTTTGGTGCGAATGGAAAAGCCTCTGTAATTGTTCGGCCCCGCTTCTGTCAATCTTGGCAACTGTCGCACCCAGAAATGGGCTGAACCAGTTTGCCGCGCTTGCTTGAGGCAACGAAAACGTTTACGGCTTTAGTGGAAACACAGGGATCAACACTTGCGTATCACTTCAATAAGGCAAACTCCCCTGCCCCGGCTGGCGGTGATGATCTGATGAGCAACAGGCATGACGAATCTGGCGCGCAAGCCTCACATCCCATGGTGGACCGCTATCTCGAGCACCTTGTTGTGGAACGGGGGCTGTCCGACAACACGACCCAGGCCTATGCTGCGGACATTACCGCCCTGCTCGTCTTTCTCGAATCCATCGGTGCAAGCCTGGAAACCTGTACTCAGCGTCACCTCTTCCTGTTCTTGACGCACTTGCGAGCGCGCAAAATGGCTGCGACGAGTCTTGCAAGGCATCTCTCCAGCGTGCGCGGTCTTTTCGCCTTCGCCGTCCAGGCCGGACTGCTCCGCGAGGACCCTTCAATGCTGCTGGAGAGCCCAAAGCTCCCGGCTCAGCTTCCCGAGTTCCTGACGCAGGAAGAGATGAATCGCCTGCTGCAACAGCCTGACGTGGGAACCCTCCTTGGGTATCGCGACCGTGTCATGCTTGAGTTGCTCTACGCGAGCGGTTTGCGGATCTCTGAGCTTATCGGGCTGGTGCTGGGTGACTTCGACCCGCAGACCGGAATTCTGCGCGTGTTCGGCAAACGGGCCAAAGAGCGGTTGGTGCCCGTTCACTATGCGGCGCAAAGACTGCTTTGCGACTACCTTGACCACAAGCGCGCACTCTTCAAGCCACTGCAAAAGCATGTCTTTCTCAATCGTTCAGGCAAAGGTTTAACTCGTCAAGGAGTATGGAAGCTGGTCAAGCGCTACGCCGAGGACGCAGGCATTCGTCGCAGCATCTCCCCGCACACCTTCCGGCATTCCTTCGCCACGCATCTGCTCGAGGGCGGCGCAGATCTGAGGACGGTGCAACTCCTCCTCGGACACGCCGCCATAAACGCGACTGAAATTTACACACACATCCAGTCGGGACGACTCATGCGCATCCATGAACAGTACCACCCTCGTTCCAGCGGAGCCTTATCGACATTTGAGGCAGAGGCGCCAAAATGAACAAGCCCTCGAAATTACAGGCGCGAACGGTAATCACCTCTCACGCCAACGCCGACTTCGATGCCCTTGCGGCCATGATCGCCGCCAGCCGCATTTACCCTGACGCTGTGCTCATCTTCCCGGGCAGCCAGGAAAAGAACCTTCGCAACTTCTACATCCAGAGCACTACATACCTCTTCAACTTCAAGCACTTCAAGGATATCGACCCAGAGTCTGTGGAACTCCTTGTGGTTGTCGACACGCGCCAGAAATCGCGACTGCCTCATGTGGCGCCGTTGCTTGAGAAGCAAGGCCTCAAGATTCATCTGTACGACCATCATCCGGACACGGACGAGGATCTTCAGGCCGACTATTCCGACGTGAAGCCTTGGGGCTCATCCACAACCATCCTCGTGCATGAGATGATCAAGCGCGAAGTTGTGCCGAACATCGAAGAGGCAACCGTTCTCGGGCTCGGCATATTCGAAGACACCGGCTCCTTCAGCTTTGCCTCCACGACCCCGGAGGACTTCACCGCCGCATCCTGGCTGCGCAAAAACGGCATGGACCTCGATGTTATCTCCGACCTGCTGGCCAGGGATTTGTCTTCGGAACAGATAACCATCTTGAGCGCCCTCATAGAGTCGGCCAAGATTCACGATTTCCACGGCATCGAGGTTGTCATTTCCGAAGTCAGCACAGATGATTACGTCAGCGATTTCGCATACCTTGTGCATAAGTACATCGACATGGAGAACATCCGCGTCATGTTCGCCCTCGGGCGCATGGGGGACCGCATCCACCTGGTGGCCCGCTCGCGCACTGCCGAGGTCAACGTCGGACACATCTGCACGTTCTTCGGCGGCGGCGGCCACGCCTATGCAGCCTCGGCGACGATCAAAGACAAGACCTTGAGCCAGATCCGCGACGAGCTGCTGGCCCTGCTCCTCTCGCACATCAATCCCCAGCTCATGGCCGCCACGCTCATGTCCACCCCGCCTGTCACCATCGAGTCCCACCACAGCATGGCCGATGCGGCTGAGCTCATGACCCGCTTCGGACTCAAAGGCGTTCCGGTGGTCGCTCCGGGGACAATGCGCTGCGTCGGCCTCATGGAGCGCAAGATCGCGGACAAAGCCATGAGCCACGGACTCGGCGAAGCCGCACTTGGCGTCTACATGCTTGCGGACTATGCGCAGGTCGCGCCGGACGCCGACCTCTATCAGGTCATGGAGATCATCATAGGCAAACGCCAGCGGTTGTTGCCGGTAATCCGCGACGAGAATGTCATTGGCGTTGTGACGCGCACGGACCTGGTGAACCAGATGGTGGAACAGTCCGCGCGAATTTCCGAGGTGGTGCTGCCAGACCGCAAGAAGGAGCGCAACATCCGACCCGTGATGCGCACAAGACTGCCTGGTTCGGTCATCGCCTTGCTGGAACAGGCCGGCGACCTTGGCCAACGCATGGGATTCAAGGTCTACGCCGTGGGTGGGTTTGTGCGTGACATCCTTATCGCCCGACAGAACCTGGACATTGATCTCGTGGTCGAAGGCGATGGTATCCGGTTTGCTCGCGAATTCGCGGCGTTGCGCCAGGGACGTGTGAAGGAGCACTTGAAGTTCAAGACCGCGGTTGTTGTGTTTCCCGATGGACAGCGCGTCGACGTGGCCACGGCCCGGCTGGAATACTACGAATACCCAACGGCCCTGCCGACCGTTGAGCTTTCGTCCATCAAAATGGACCTCTACCGTCGCGATTTTACGGTCAACGCCCTGGCCTTGCAGCTCAATCCCGGCGACTTTGGGCAGCTCATGGACTTTTTCGGCGCGCAGCGCGACATCAAGGAAAAAACCATCCGCGTGCTTCATTCCCTCAGCTTCGTGGAAGACCCCACGCGCATCCTCAGAGCCATTCGCTTTGAGCAACGCTTCAATTTCCGCATCGATGCCCAGACGCATCGGCTTATCAAGAACGCCGTTCAGCTCAAATTGTTTCACAAGCTCTCTGGGGCAAGATTGACGCATGAGCTCCAGCTGATCATGAATGAAGATAACGTGCTGGAATGCCTAAACCGTCTGCATGAGCTGAAGCTCATGGCGGCCATCCACCCACTGCTCGCCTTGGACGTTGAGCGCATGCGTGTGCTGAGCGAAGTTCATAAAGTCCATACCTGGTACAAGCTGCTGTATCTTGAGCCCAAGGCCAACCCTTGGCGCCTGTTCATGTTGGGCCTGACCATGGGCCTTGAGCGCGACCAGCTTGAACTTGTATGTCAGCGACTAAGGTTTTCTGAACGCGAGCTTCGCGAGTTCCTTGGGGTGCGAGATCAATTGGGAGAGGCTCTTGCCAAGCTCATGGTCTGGCAGGAAGGTCATTCCGCCCTGAGCGAGATTTATTTCATCTTGCAACCGCTGCCGGTTGAGGCTGTGCTGTTCCTTATGGCCCGTAGCCGCCGCGAAGCGATCAGGAAGAACATCTCACTGTTCCTGACGCGTTTACGTACCCAGGAGCTCCTTATTGATGGCAGCGACTTGAAAACGCTTGGGCTGCAAAGCGGTCCAATTTTCGCGCAGATCTTAAGCAAAGTTCGCAGTGCGATGGTCGACGGCGAGGCATCAACACGTGAACGGCAATTGGAGCTTGCCAAGAGCATAATTGTGGCGCTACGTGATGAGGGCTTTGAGGACCATACTCCGCAATATGAGAGACGTGTACGAAGAAAATAGCTTACATTATTTTCGATGGCATTTTCAGTGCGCTTTCTATGCCGGGAGGGACGCATGACACAGGATGATGCTCTCAAAATCGTCAAGGTCGAGAAAGAAAATGACGATACCACATCAATCTACTTTTCAGGGCCTGACATGGAGCGGTTTAAAAACCGAAAAGCAGGCCAATTCGCTTCCATTCGCATCTTTCAGAATGGCGAATGGAGCGCACCGCACCCCTTTACCCTTTCTTGTGCGCCTGGCGATGACACATTACGCATGACCATCAAGAAGTCTGGGGCGTTCACTTCAACAATCCCAGACATCCAGCCAGGAACCCCAATCCAGTGTACCGGCCCTTATGGCCAGTTCTGCAAGGACATCGGCACCAGCAAGGAGGTTGTCATGATTGCGGGAGGGGTTGGAATCACCCCATTTTTAAGCGTGCTCCGCCATTTTAAGGAAGCTGCGGCGGACAATGATATTACATTGTTCTGGGCCAACAAGACCCCTGACGATGCCTTTGCCGCCAAAGAGCTTTTAGAGCTGACCAAAAGCCTGAAGCTTAACGTCGTGCATGTCTTCAGCCGAGTGGATCCAGCGGAGCAACAGACCGCGCCGAATTTTCAGGACGATCGTCCTGGCAAAATATCGCACGAATACGGTCGGCTGAATCAGACCATTCTTATGCGTCACATCACGTCTTTAACGGCGTCCTTCTATCTTTGCGGGCCACCGCCGATGCAACAGGCCGTTCTTGATGAGCTCTCACATTGCGGAGTCGACCCTGAGCGCGTCGACAAGGAAGCGTTTGTCTTTACTCAAAAAAAGTCGTGAGCCCACGGAGGAGCGCATGAAAATCGCTGAGTTCATGAACACCGAACTGACCAGGGTCCCCCCGGACATGGATTTTGCCACCCTGTTGGCAAAACATGCCAGTACCGGCACGCGGCATACTTATGTGGTTGATGAGGAGGGGCGGTTGATTGGAGTCATCACCAACCTGGACATGCTTAGCAAGATGGTGCCCTCGTACCTCACCTCAACGCTCGCTTCCTCCATATCAGACGGCGGGGAACTCATTCTCAAGCGTTTTGAGGAGAACAAACACCTCACAGCGGCTGACGTCATGCAGCGTGATCTGGTAATTCTGAATACTGATGACACGCTAATCGAGGCCAACGTGCGTTTTCACGAAGGCAGATATAACGCGATTCCTGTGGTGAATACCGAGGGTGTTCTTGTGGGCGATATTGGACGCAAAGAAATCCTTCGGCATATTGCAGCTGATATTTGCGGCTTACCTGGCGCGGTATAGAGGAGTGTCATCATGTTTTGGGTAGCCACCTGTATTTTTGTTGTCTGCTACGCAGCCATTGTTTCCGAAAAGATCCACAAGACCAAGGTAGCGTTGGCCGGCGCGGCGCTCACGCTCATCCTCAAGGTCGTTACCCAAGAGGACGCCTTCCACAGCGTTGAGCTCGGCGTCGATTGGAACGTCATTTTCCTGCTCATCTCAATGATGATCATGGTCAATATCATGAGCAAGACGGGCGTCTTCCAGTACGTCGCCATCAAGGCTGCCAAGCTGGGACGCGGCAATCCGTTTTCGATCATGGTCATTTTTTCCGTGATCACCGCCATTGCCTCCGCACTGCTCGACAACGTTACCACGGTACTATTGCTCGCTCCGGTCACACTCCTCATTGCGGATGAGCTTGAAATTGACCCGGTCCCCTTCCTGATCACCGAGGCGTTGGCGTCGAATATCGGCGGTACCGCTACTCTCATTGGCGACCCGCCAAACATCATGATCGCCTCAAAGGCCGGTCTGAACTTCATGGACTTTATAGTTCATATTGCGCCGATCATTGTGCTCATCATGATCGTATGGATGATTATCTGGAAGATCGTTTTCGGCAAGCGGTTGCATGTGAGCGAGCATTTGAAGGTCCGTATCATGGGCATGAACGAACGGGAAATGATCAAGGATCCGAAACTGCTCAAAAAATCTGGGGTCATTTTGGGGCTGACCATTCTCGGCTTCATGCTCCACGGCTTCCTACACTTTGAACCCGCCACCATCGCCTTGGCTGGCGCCGCAACGCTGCTCCTGGTGAGTGGTGAAGATCCACACCACATCCTTGTTGAAGTCGAGTGGCCCACGATCTTCTTCTTTATCGGGCTGTTCATCATCATCGGAGGCACCGTAAAGGCCGGGATGATCTCCTTCATGTCAGTCGAGATGATCAAGCTCACCGCGCCGACTGCTGACAACACCCTTGTCCTGAGCATGGTCATGGTCTGGTTCTCTGGCATCGCTTCCGCAATCGTTGATAACATCCCGTTCGTGGCAACCATGAACCCACTGCTGGTGGAGATGGCGGAAAAGATCTTTGGCGGCACCGGCGTTGATGCCCTGCAACACGCCAAGATGCTACCTGTCTGGTGGGCGCTGTCTCTTGGAGCCTGCCTGGGCGGCAACGGCACGGCGATCGGTGCCTCTGCCAACGTGATTATCGTCGGCATGGCTGAAAAGGCCGGAAAACCTATCTCTTTTGTGCGCTTCATGAAGTACGGTGTTCCGGTGACCATGCTCACGCTTGCCATTTCAACGGCTTACATTTACATTAGATATTACTATTTTGGCTAGGTCACATCCTCATGTTGCTGTATGGCAGCAAGGTTGCAATGTGTTTTAGCGTGTACAGCTGGACACCGTTAACCATATTGGCGAAGTAAGATATGGACGTATTGTGGGCACCCTGGCGGCTCGATTACATTCTTGGCCCCAAGCCGGATGAATGTGTTTTCTGTGTGCCGACGCACACCGAGGAAGACGAAGATCGATTCATCCTACACCGTGGCAAGTACAACTATGTGATCATGAACCGTTTCCCATACAATAATGCCCACCTTATGGTAACCCCTTACAAGCATGTGAGCTGCATCACGGATTTGCGACCTGATGAGGCCCACGAGAATATGGAAATGCTCCAGTCCTGCGTGAGCATCCTGGGGCAGGTATTCCATCCGCATGGCATAAACGCCGGTTTGAACCTTGGGGAGGCTGCAGGGTCCGGCATTGCCGCCCATATCCACTTCCAGATCGTGCCTCGCTGGAACGGAGACTCCTCTTTTATGGCCGTGTTCAGCGAAACGAGAGTTATACCAGAGCACCTGCGCTCCACTTACAACCGCCTAAAGCCATATTTTGACGCACTGGGCTGATACCCAGGCTTAAGGAGTAATTCATGCGTTACCTAAAGGCCATCATGCTTGCCCTGCTGTTTGTGGTTTCCATGCTGTTTTTTGTGCAAAACAATGGACCTCTGTCCACAAGCCTGCAACTTGAATTCAACCTCATAACCCTGCACCTCATCTCCATCCCTTTGCCGTTGTATCTGTTCGTTTTGGCGGCATTTCTGCTGGGAGTGGTCTTTTCGCTGAGCTTTCTGCTCGTTGACCGAATTCGTTTGAGCCTTGAACTCAAGGCGCTGCGCAGGCAGCATGCAGCCCTTGAAGATGAAGCTTTGGCCTTGCGCACCCTTCCGCTGAACCAGACCGAAAACAAGCCCCATCCTGGCGTCTAGCGGTCGGAACAGACTGTGCCCTGGAACGAGATATTTCTCCTAGGACGCCGCAAGTCCAAGCACCCGACTGATCCAGCTTCAGCAGGGACGGTCGAACAGCATGCGCTGCAAGACACGCGTGCGGCTATCGAGGAACTCTCACAGGCTGTTCGCAACAACCCGGAATCAGTTGAGATATATCTCGCTTTGGGCAATCTGTACCGCTCACAAGGTGAGATTGAGCGGG
>Ga0209639_1002163_pt1 | contig 16429 bp, 13 predicted proteins | sample EPASupsiteHSE605_FD_187268 | JGI IMG/M metagenome (GOLD analysis project Ga0209639, IMG submission 187268) | Bioremediated contaminated groundwater from EPA Superfund site, New Mexico - Sample HSE6-05 (SPAdes) (version 2) | ecosystem: Environmental > Aquatic > Deep subsurface > Groundwater >...
TGATGGTAATGAATTCTTTCGTAACAGATATTTTTGAAAGAATTGCTAGGGAATCTGCTAGACTAGTTGATATGAATGATAGAAATACGCTTGGTTCAAGAGAAGTACAGACTGCGGTAAGGTTGGTACTTCCTGGGGATCTTGCTAAACATGCCGTTTCTGAGGGTGGAAAGGCTGTCGCTAAGTTTAATGCTGAATAAATAATACTTTTTGTATTCTCTTGGTTCTCTTTTTTCGATTCTCATCTTGGATTTTATATTCTCCAAATTTATAATTGATTTAGATCTACCACATTATTATACTTAGATTTATATCATAAATGAATCTAAAATACTTTCAAATTCAATATTAATATCGAAAAGCTTCAATAATGATGACGATTAAATAAATAATCATTCATCATTCAGAGTTTTTCCATTTTGGATTATCATAAACTTAAGTTATGAGGAAAATTATCCTGTTTGGTTCAAGAATTAAAAGATAGAGAGTCTTTTGTGCCAACATAGCATCATTTGTGCTCAAACCAAAAAGAACAGATTTATATTCGAATCTCATTAGTTTAACAAGATAAGACTTATTTTATCCCTTCAATCACCTGATAAAACGGATTCTTCTGGAATTGAATGCCATATCTTTGAACAAAAAAGCTAATAATGATTAGCTTGCATGATTTATAAACAAATCTTCGAGCTATTTGGGCCCATTTTAACTAATTATGTTGAATAATTGTATCAAAAAGTTCAGAACAATCTCCAGAGAAATTAATATGTATGTTTCCAAACAATAAAATCATATATGTTTATTTCATGAGATACCATGATGTTTGAAATGAAGACCCCTCACAATAGCCAAGAGACTTTAATTCATCTGCTATGCCTGATCCATCAGATCGATAATAAGACTCTGTCTGCTGTCTCCTTGGCCTACAACTGATCTCAGTGAAAACTTAACAGGTATTGTCAACTATTACGACAGCCTATTCACAATAACAAATAATTAACATTAATATATAAAAATATCAACAATAAGTTTACCCCAACCACTTCAAATAATTCAAAACAAAATATTTTCTTCAAATTCCAACCACTAAACTAAACAAAACACGAATAATTAATTCAAATGAATAATCGAACAAAATGGTCAAATAAAATAATATTGAAAGACATTAAATCAGATAATTCAATCTTGATACATTAAATGATACCACTAATAGAAGATATTTATTTAATTATACAAATCAATATTAGTAAATGTATCTTACATATATTGAACTCCTCTCCGCGTGAATCTACCAAAGCCAAAGAACTATTCTGGTTTATGATGAAATTTGAAAATTTAATCCCATATATATGTTTAGGAAATGCTATTTGGATGCTCTTCATTTACGATATCACCAGAAATGGTTTTCGTAATTATTTTGGAAATATTAGGATAATACAACATTTTTGGTTTAGTGGAATCAAAAACACTTCTTTCTTCGAGATATTTTCAAGAATTATGTTGTTCTCGTTTTTATCCCAATTATTCTTGAAAAAAGAAACCACAATACCAAAAAAGCGAAAAAATATATTCAAACAAATTAGTAATTTGATTAGAAATTCTCCAATTTCAAACAAATTAGTAATTTGATTAGAAATTCTCCAATTTCAAACATTATTATTTGTTTTTTATTGATAATAAATATTGCCTATTCTGAAAAACAATATGAGCTAAAACAACACTTATCACATTTAGAAAAAGAAGCCAAGATTTTAAAAATACCCCAAAATTCTCCAATTGTGCCTCTAAGTGGTTGAATGATAATGAGTTTATTTTCAAAGTTGGTTTGGGGTGTAATAATGAAAGTATAGATCAAGGAAGGTCTTATGCGAATGTCACTATTGATATTTCTCAATGTTTCTTCTCAAGACACTCTTTATACGATGGAAATGGTGGTGTAATATATGTTTTTGGTAGTCCTCACTCAATGGACATCACAAACATAATGTTCTATAACTGTGTTTGTTCTAATCAAGGAGGAGCAATATACTTCTCTTCTTCTAATTCATCTCTCAGAATGATATGTGCCAATAGTTGCTTGTGTGGAATTTATAAAGTTGGTAATTTTGCTCATCTTTTAGCTTCTAAGGCGAATCAAGTGGAGTATCTATCAATATCAAATTGCTCTCATACAACTTCTGGATATAATCCTGTTTTCTTGAACTTAAGTTATCAGAGAGTAGACAACACAAACAGTTCAATGAACAATGCTATTCAGGTTTCTGGTATTCAAATCAATTCTCCATCTTCATCAACAAGCTCATTCTGCACTTTTTCAAACAACAAAGTATCTGATGGCATTTGCATTTTCTTCGCTTCTAGCTCAGGAACCATATCAATGTCATTTGCAAACATTGTACATAATAACAGTCCATCAATTGGAGTTGTTTTTATCTCTGGAGTCGGATCAAAAAAGATGATGTATTGTATATTCCATAATAATCAAAACACTCTATTCCGTGAATATCAAGGTTCTCTTGAATTATCACATTCGTTCATAGATCACTCTGGATCATTCTCTAGTTTGATATCAGAATCAACATCAAATAATAATTCTTTCACTAAAAGGGTCACTTATCAAATACAATTCTTCAATTCTCATCATTGTTATGCTGATATTCCTCTTCCTCAGAGAACATTAGAGAAATCTCCAATGCGATCATTAGAAGAAACAATCAGAAGAACAAATGAAGAGACATTGGTAATGACAAATAAGAGAACAATCGATCAAACAATGAGAATGACAAACAAGAGAACAATTGATCAAACAATGGTAATGACAAATGATAGAACAATCGATCAAACAATGAGAATGACAAATGATAGAACAATTGATCAAACAATGGGAATGACAAATAAGAGAACAATCGATCAAACAATGAGAATGACAAACAAGAGAACAATTGATCAAACAATGGGAATGACAAACAAGAGAACAATCGATCAAACAAATAGAATGACAAATGATAGAACAATCGATCAAACAATGAGAATGACAAATGATAGAACAATCGATCAAACAATGAGAATGACAAACAAGAGAACAATCGATCAAACAAATAGAATGACAAATGATAGAACAATTGATCAAACAAATAGAATGACAAATGATAGAACAATTGATCAAACAATCGATCAAACAATGAGATTGACAAATGATAGAACAATTGATCAAACAATGAGAATGACAAATGATAGAACAATCGATCAAACAAATAGAATGACAAATGATAGAACAATTGATCAAACAATCGATCAAACAATGAGATTGACAAATGATAGAACAATCGATCAAACAAATAGAATGACAAATGATAGAACAATTGATCAAACAATGGGAATGACAAATGATAGAACAATCGTTCAAACTATGAGTGCAATTCCAACAGAAACTATTCAAAGATCATTTTCTCCATGTCTATCTCGACCTTTGTCGACTTCTCAAGATCAAACTTTCTCCCCATCACAATCAATATTTGTATCAAGCACAAATATTTCCTTATTACCCACTTCTTCAAATAGCAATTATCAAGTTTTATTACCAAAAAGAATTTGATATTCTTATCTGTATTATTAACATTCACATTCTTTGATAAGAGATTCTTTTCAATTATTTGTTGGTTATTATCAACTGCAACATGAAGAGGAGTTATATTATTATGTTGTATTTTAAATAATTTTTTCTGGTATCAATATCAGTTCCTTCAGAGAGAAGCCCGAAAAAACTTGATAGATTACCATTTTTTTTATACTACATGGTCAATTCTTCAGGTGATTGGGAGGAACAATTATCTATTTCGGGCTATTCACACAGTTTAAATATAGATCTCAAAAACCCCTTCTCTGAAGCAATATGAAAAGCATTATTCATAATTATCAATACATGATTTCATTATTTAAACAATTGATATCACATCCATTCATAAAGAGATATAAAAAATAATAAAACTACCATGAGGAACAGATGTATGTAGTAGATTTTCATAAAAGGCTCATTACTCCCTCCTATTCAAACATTAATTGATCTTCTCAAAGAATTGGATGGAAAGACTTCATAAAGGATTTGATCCAACTATTGATATCAAATGTTTTTCTAGATATACTTCAAGAAAAAAACCAAAAAATCACCTCATCAAATAATCTTGAATCCAAAAGAATTTGGAATGGAATTAATGGGAAGAGATTTGGACAAATCTAATGTTTTAAAATAACATATACTTCCCAACAATAATCATTGGGAACAATATATGTAACATCATTGTTCAATTCAATGAAAACCCCAAACCCTTCATCACGGTATTTATCTTGAGTAAAAATAACATTTCCATTATTATATCTATACTCTTGTTGAAAATAATGAGAATTGAAAGACAATTGCTCTTCATACCGTTTCCTCTATTTCTACCCATCATTTGTTTATTTAAATAACAATAAAGAAAAGATTCACATTCAAAGATTTGCACAAATGTGGCAATGCTACGAATATTGGTTTCTATTCCAAACATATCTCGATTCTTAAGAAACATAATTGCACTTTTAAAACCCTTTTCATCAAGAAGTCCACTGAAAATGTCATCAATACAATCACAATCACCTTGATTTAGATAGGGCAATTTGCACAAACACAGATCTCTTTAAGAGATCCGATATGCCTTCCTTTAAAAAAAAGGCAATTTTGATCCATCCGATCTGGTAAACCCAATTTGTAATAGTACCATTTTTCTAGTTGAATCAAGATATCTCAGTATTAGTTTGGACAAATTAAAGATTTTGGAGAACACAATGAAGAGGTACAAAATTTTTAAAAACGAGCATTTCTACTTAACGAAGGATGAAATTGGAACCATTATTTATATTTTTGTTCTAGTGTCGACATTTATTTATGGAATTGCAACGTTGGACTTCAGATATGATAATATTGTTCAAAAAGAGAATGCGAAATATAGAACAGGAGCTCCTCCCGAAAAAATCGATGGTGTTGTTATATTTCTAGTTAAGGATGCTAAAACATCAAATTTGGGGGTTGATTGGAGGATATGGATGCATGAGGTCCGCCAAAAAGTGAATAGAACAGAAATATTAGTTGTAACATCTGAAGATATATCATGGTATCCAATTGGACCTGTTTTGAAAGTCACTAATTGTTCACACCATGCCAATCTTGATTTTTGCATGTTTGAACAATCTCTTCAATCGCTAATTGCAACATTTAGTAATTTCAAATGGGTTTTAGTAGTGGATTCGAATTCATTTGTTAATGTTCAAGCATTAAATGCTTATTTAGAAGGTTTGGAGAATGGGTATTTTAGAACTCAGTTTTTAAAGGCTGCAGTTAAACAAACAGGGAAATCCCTTCATCTTGATCAAAAGAGTGGATGGTTCATGAGTAGAAGAACAGCATTTGAATGGTATCTTAAGATGCCTTTGTTTAGTTCTAATATGAAGAATGGCGATTTCACATTTGAACAAGCAACATCTGTATTTCTTCCTGTTCTTGGTATAGATATTAAATCCTCAATTGATCCTCATTTTGTTCCACATACTAAGAGAGGCGATGATTTTGCTGATCTCATTGATGATAGCAACGTTGATGAATGCCCATCCATTTTCAGGTATTTCGATATGGTCAATTTGAATATTAGCAGGGTTAGAGAAGCTGTAACATGGAACCTTGAACTCGAGGCCGAAGAAAGAAGAGCAGTAATGCTAAGACTGCCATATTCATCAATTAGGTATGGATATTTGACAACTAGGACTACCACAAGTCTATGTATTGTCAATAAGCCCAAAAACAGAACTAAATAGTGTATAAAAATTCTTTTATTCAGTCATGGACACTATCTTATCAACAAATTCGTGAGAAAGTCTTTTCCTTTCTGATTCATTAACCTTGTTCATTTTGGCTTTAACTTGGAAGTAGTCATTAAGTAATTCAGAAAACAGGATTTGTTCATCATTATTAGCTAATAGCTTCCGCACTGACTTCACATACAGCCTTCGTTTTCCTTCAGGGGCAGAGAAAGAAAGCAAAAGAAGATTAAGACTGCAATCCTTATTTAACCGAAGGATCTTACCACATTGATATTCAAACTCTGGTCTGGAAATATGTTCTTCATTTGGAAACCATATATGTGTTGGTTCAACTCCATTTATTGATGCCCTTTTCCATGGTGTTGCCATTCTTCGAGACCACTTCGGAATTGGCTCTTCTTTAGGAATTGTATTTTCGATGATAATAGGAACCTCTTCAACATTAATGGGTACTAATATTTCTGTTTCGGTAATTTGTGGTATGGGCGAGGAGATTTGTATATCTTCGGGAACAGAAGGCTCGGTTTCTTCTTTCTTTGACTGTTCGATAAGAGCAGCTTGTTCTATTTGGATTTCAATTGACTTGATTGCTTCTTCGATAGCTTGAATTGGATTACTCTCTTCGACCTTGGGCATTCTGTTCAATGTACTGCTGAATAGTGTCAGTGATTTGATTTGGATAGCTTTTGGCTCTGGTGACTTCCGAATAACTTTAACAGGCTCTTCTTCTGGGCTATCATCAAGATCTTGATCCTTTTCACTCTCCTCATTCTTTTCACTATTGAACTCTTCCCCAAAGTCTTCAGGTTCGACAGAAACCTTTGACTTTGTGTTCTTCCTTTGCCTCTTCTTGATTACAACTGGTTCTCCTGGCAAATCATCAGCTTTGAGCTCTCCGCTTTCAAGGAGCCGGTGATAAAAATTCCTGCATTGATATCCAACTCGCCCTGGAATCTGCATAGCAAAAAGCCCCCATTTACCTTGGTTTGGAGGATGCACTTTAATTGCTTTCATAAACATTTTCTTCTCATCCTCATCCCATGCGCCTGTTCTTTTGACTTGCCCAGGCTCAACATGCCTGTAATAGAAAGCATTTGGGTTGACATTCCTGGCTTCCCACGCAGATTTTTTGGCAGGTGACCATGTAGCTATTTCCTCAGGTATATCCACCTTCTTGTTTTTTTTAGACTTTGGAGCTGATGGTTTTTTAATGGGAAGATCAGCGACTCTTGATCCATAACTCCTTCCTTCCGCTGTGGCATGATGAGCAACAGGAGAAGAATATGCCTCTGTTATGTAATTATCACTTGGCGGGTCCATTCACGAAAAATGATCTTTGGCGCCAAACATTAAATAATACTAAAAAACCCGCGAAAATCGTAAAATCTTTACCACTTTTGCTTCTGCTTTGTTTGCTGTGGAGGAGCTGGCTCATCTGCAACAAGTCCATCAAGAGAAATAGGACCGTCGTCAAGCTCATTTTCAAGAGCAGCAAACTCACCTTCAAGCTCCATTTCATCGAATCCTTCTCCAATATTTCCAGCAAGAACATCAGAAATCTGGTTGGCCTCAAACATGTAGTCTTCCATATCCATCATAACGTCATCAACGTCGTCAATCTTGATTTCCTTCATCTGCTGCTTCATCAGTTGGGAGCTTGCCTTCATAACATTAGTTGTATCAATTGTTGCTTGAATTTGATCCTTGTTAAACAAAACCTGATCAATATTGAACCTTTGTCCATCGTACTTCGATAACATGCTCTCATATTGCTTCCTCCTTTTCATGAGTCCCATTATTTTATTCTTGATCATCGCTTGGCGGGGTTTATTAGATGGATTCTGGTAATCACGCTTTAACTGGTTTATCTTGGAATTTATCTCATTTATTTCCTTTTCAATCGATGCTGCCTTGGCTCCAAGTTTCTCTGACGTTTCTTCAAGCTTTGGGGCGGGTGGAGCTTCGTTCTTCGAGCGGCCGAATAGTCGTCGCATTTTTTAAAGTTTTGTCTTTTTCAATTTTTTGATAAAAACCGTTACTTTATTTTTTTCCCGGTGACGATAATTTTGTAAAGTGTATCATAGATTGAGAGAAATAGAATCGGATCCCAGTTAGATCACAAGTCAGGCATGAATCTTACATTGATCCGGTTGAGCTTTGTGGGTGTGTTTAGTGGGGGCGGAATTGGGGTTGTTAACTCATTACAGAGATTTCATGTTTGTGATTTCTATTTTTCGAGGTATTTTTGTCCTGTTTTTCGAGCTTCTGGGGTCCGAGATGTTCGATTTCGGAATGGGATGATTAGAAATGTACTATGCTCGGGCATTGAGATTGGATCGACTGTGTATAGCAGCCAGGTATTGGAATGTGGAAGTTACGTTGAAGTTAAGTCTGTAATTTTTAACAATTGTGTTAAATCTGGTGGTGGCGGCGGCGGATTTTCATGCACATGCATGTCAGCATCGGTTATAGTCGAAAAATCGCAATTTTTTAAGTGTTCGGCGAATGGGGTTTTTGCTGCTGGACTTAGGAGTGATTGTTGCGGTGGGGCATGTGCCATTCAAAGTAACAGTTGCAATTTGAGCGAGTGTGTTTTTATCGAGTGTAGAGGTGTGGCCACATCACCGACGTTTTATATTTACTGTCCTTTCAATTCCAATGTATACATCGACATGATAACCCAGAATTTGTGTGGATATGGCATTGAGTATGATACTTGGTGCGTTGATTTATCAAACACAAGTGTAAAATGTGCGAATATTACCAATCCTTTGCTATCTGGAGGTTGGTCTGGGGGTCATGTTGGCTATGCTGCAAAATGGGCCAGGATTCTGTATCTTGATGTTCGGAATTCACAATCAAAGTATGTTTTTGGAAATTCTGTTTCCGAATCGTCTCCTGTTGATATGGTTGATTATTGTAATTTTATTAATCACACGTGTTCTATTTCAGTTATTAGGGTTTATCAGAGTTCAAAATATTCTGAATGCATTTTCTATAAATGCAGCGGGAGTTTTTTATATGGTACACCTTCTCCACAGTTTTCAAAATGTGTATTAGATTCTGTATACTCATCAATTGGATTAAGTCACACAAAATGTTTGTTTGTAACATCATATAACATATATTCTATGAACAATTACTGCTCCAAACATATTCCAACAAGGTTATTTTTCCGAAGACCCATCATTGCAACACTTTTTTTGGGAAGCATCATTAGACTTGTATAAATACATTTATTCTCCCATAATAATTTAAACAAAGCTTTTTTTTGGTCATTGATTGGGATTATTTCTCCTTAATTAGAGAATAGGAAAAGCCAACAAACCCAACTGGTTGTGTAGGATCTATGAAATGGATAAACCAGAAGATATAAAAAGGGGAACGAAATGTGATATTTCTCTATCAAATATAATATGGAATGATGTACTCGATTCTATAAGTAATTTATGACCTAGATTCATTCGTGTAATTGCAGAGAATTTCAAACATTTTATCACAAAGTGTTTGTTGAAAATTCTGGATCAAAAAATGATGATGTTCTTTCATTTCGAGAAATTATTCGTGATTATGGATTTTCAGAGCAGTGCACCCAGTTTAAGGATGTTAAAATCTCATCACTAGAATCCAACAAAACCACCAGCCTTCATCTTCTGAAAGGAGAAAAGACCCAAGTAACAATTTATCACAGAAGAAAATCCTTCATAGGATGAATGCGGCTAATGTTCTCCCATATATTTAACTCACCCATTAAATAATCTCAAAATTGGGGAATCATTTCTATCTTTTAATTATATTATCCTTTTTGTAAACAAGTTAATTTTTTTCATGGAAGAGAGGATTTCTTTCGAAAGATTTCTTTTTGGAGATGGTAAAAGTATAGTGATTAATGATATTGAGTTTTTCATCGATCGTATTTTTGTGTTACCTAAGTTTCAGCCTCATAAGCTTGAAAAGGCAGTGAGTTTATCTGTCGAGTATTGTCAAAATCCAGATTTTCGGAGAAAATTTTTAGAGAAATCTAATGAATGTCCTGTTTTGATATATCAGCTGTTCAAAAGAGGCATTTTTGAATTTGAAAATATTGAACCATTCTTGCATAGTAGAGACACATTTATTTTGTGTTGTTATTTTCGAAAAGAGATTAATAATTTTGGAAATTTTGTCCGAAGTAAGCAAATTCCTTATGATTTTGACGAATCACTATTGGGGAATAGTAACGATATTGATCAACTGGTTGAGTATGGTTTTATTAATTCTAGTCTTGAGTATTGCTTAAAATATGATGTAATCGATGATTTACCAAAATTCGACAATTTGAACCATGAAGCTAAATGGAGTCCATTTGAGTGGAGTTTAAGGCCACAATATCTCAATTTATTATCTTTTGCAGGATATTTTGGATCAATAAAATGTTTTAAACAATTATTATTAAAAGGTTTCGAGATCAATAAAAAAGTCATGTCAATGGTTGTTTGTGGGGGTTGTTTTGATTTATTCCATTTGTGTCGAGGCAGTACTCAATTTAGTATTGACAATGTATGTAGGGCAGCAGAGTTTTGCCAACTTTCATTGTTAGTTTTCATGAAGGAAAATGGAACTGATATCATTGCAAAAGCAAAATATGAATTTAATTTGTTTTTAATGAGACTCCTCTTCATTTTGCTGCTTGGAAGGGTCATATTAGTATTGTTGAATATCTAATTAATCAAAAAGCTGAAATTAATGCAAAAGATGAAGATGATACAACTCCTCTTCATAAAGCGGCCGAGAATGGACATTCAAGTGTTGTTGAGTATTTAGTAAACCAAAGAGCAGATATAAATGCGAAAGATTCGGGTTTTGAGTTCTTTTTAATAATGACACTCCTCTTCATTTAGCTGCTTCTAATGGTTTTCTGAGTGTTGTTGAGTATCTAATTAATCAAAGAGCTGATATTAATTCCAAAAATTCAAATTTTCAATATATATGTTTAATGACACTCCTCTTCATTTAGCTGCTTATAATGGTCATCTGAATGTAGTTGAATATCTGGTTAATCAAAGGGCTGAAATTAATTTGAAAAATCATGATGGTAAAACCCCATTGATTCTAGCTAACAAAAATCAGAATAAAGAAATCGCCAAATTCTTGAAGAAAAATGGGTCTGAAGGTGATTGTCGAATCTGATTTCCCTAGATGATGAATTAAAATTACATTCATATGTTTAAATTATCATGATGAAAAAGCGATTCATCGCTCAAATTTTAAACAAGGCATCTTCAATTTGCTTAAAACAACATTTTCTTTCGCTATTCAAACACATAAGTGCATCAATTCCATTATTTGGATCTATTATCTTTGGGGAACCAACAAAAATTTTCAATTATCAGAAAAAAATCTTAAGAAATATTTTTTAGAAGCAGCCCCCTTATTATTATCGAATGATTAATGGTATTAACCCTAAATATTGATGGGATATTTTTTATCAATGATCAGGATATCGATATACTTATAGAATTTGGTTTTTTGCCTTCATCAATAGAAAATTATTTGAAATATGATGACATTGATACATTTAAGGGCCATCTTTCCTATATTATTGATTCAAAGATAGATATTGCGGTATGGAGCCCATTTGAATGGAGTAATAAGCTGAAGAATCATGATTATTTGGCATTCTCAGGCTTCTTTGGCTCAATAGATTGTTTTAAGTTGCTATTGATGAATGGTTATGTCATTAATGATTCTGTATCTTGTCTTGTTGTATGTAGTGGTAACCCAGATCTCTTTCATTTATGCAATGAAGGGGTTTCGAATTTACTAGATCATATAAACTACTCATCTGAGTATTTTCAGTTGTCAATTCTTTAATTCTTGATAGAGAAAGGTGTTTCCTTGCCACTAATATAACAGTTTTTTAAATATCTGTATCCTGCCGAAGTAGAAGAATGGCCAACAGGAGAGTTGTTGTTAGTTGAAATTGAGGTGATTATCACAACTTGGTAGAAACAGTTCAATTTAATGATTTGAAATATATTAATAATTTAAGAAAATTTAAACAAATAGTTTTCCCGAATAATTGATACCAATGATTTATTTAAAACAACAGTTAACCAATTAAATTAAATAATTCAAAGAATTTTCTTCCTTCATCATCAAAAAAACAATTCAAAACCTTTGTTTAGGCATTGATTGGGATTATTGCATATGTAGATTCTCCACACTGATTTCCCTTATCTTTGACCATCCTAATGTATCCATTTTCACCCCATCCTTCACTCCAAGAATTTCTAATGATCCAAAAGTTCTTCCCATTTTCTGATCCATAGCCCACACATCCTACAGCATGATTAATTTCCACAGGCGAGCAGCTTTTTTCATCATATATTCCACTCGAATACAAATGAAAAGACCAATGTGAAGCATCAATACCAATGGCTGCCACACCAAATATTGAAATTTTTGAAGCCAGATCATCTTCTGAACCCTCAACAACATTGATATAACCAGTTAACTTTGTAACTCCTTTAATTTTGTTGAAACGACATGAACTTTTATGTGGAACATATTGATAGTCTTCATCATTCATGAATAGACCATCTTGATATTGAATTATATAATCATAAGAAGCATCCATAAGCCCACCATCGCAGCCACCACAAGTTGTCACACAATCAACAAGATTTGACTCAGATAGTTTATACAATGTTCCATGAGTTTTGGCCCATTGAGATTCTTGAGCTTGGACAGCAGAGAAAGCCCAACATGACCCACACTCTGATGTTTGATCTTTCACCCTATTTACAATCCCTTTTTGCCTCCAATCTATTTCTTCAATAGAAATAGTATCACTTCTTTTTGCCAATCTGTTCTTTATTGAAGCTTTAAAACCAAGCATTGCTTTATATTCAGAAGGAGTTAGATGAGATAAATGATTCATTCCAAGTGAGAATCCCACATTGGCCATATTATGTTCTCTTACAATTCTTTGATTTGTTATCCATATTCCAAAACGAGAATGATAATCCTCTCCTGTGAACAAAATATTGCTATCCCTCATCCATCCAATGAATGATTTTTCTTCATGAGATTGATGAAATGCAACACCAAAAAATGAATATAGAACAAACATACAAATGAAGTGATATAAATGAATGAGGTTTTAACAAAATATACTTTGTTTTTCAGAAAGTTAACTGCAATTGAAATCTATTTTTGTTGATGTTGTATTTGAACAGTAGTTGTTGTTTTTTCACCTAATGAGAAGCTTTTTTGGCAGATCAGCCAGGTGAGGTGATGTCATCGGTAACACAATTTTTAAGAACTTTATATCCAACTGAAAACAGAAAATTCAGATTTTAAGATTTATTGGTGTTTCTCTATGGTTCTTTGGATTCCAGCAATATCAGCACCAACTACAGTAGCTTTTTCTTTGAGTTCAGCGTTATTTGGGTCTTTCTTAAAGAATTTTATATGTGGAACAGCTTGAACATTGAAATCTTCTGCTAATTGAAAAGATTCATCAATGTTTGCCTTTAAAAATGTAACATTTGGGTACTTGTCCGCAATATCCGGAAGTGCTTTCCCTAACATTTTGCATGGTCCACACCAATCAGCAAAGAAATCAACAACAACAAGTCCAGTTACTTCATTAACCAGCTTCTGAAGTTCCTTTGTAGTTCCTTTAAAATGTTTAAGGTTGTTTGCAAAAAACCTCATATCAAACATGCTATTAGCAATCATAATAATGAAACAACCGCCACCATTCAAAAAACAAACCATTTATTTCAAAGAAACCCATCTTTGTTGGCTCATGGGGGATTTTAGAAATGAAAGATCTCTGTGTTTTTTTTTGTGTTTTTATCTCATATTTCATTGAGAAGAATTAAGAAATGATGACTCTCAGTATTTCATTTCTTATCTTTTTCATTGAATTCAATGGATTCCAGAGATTGGTATGAGCAAAATATATTGTAAGAATACCATTTTGATTTTATACATTCACGAAATATGCATCAAAATCATATGATGTATAAGTAAGATTTCTCTATTAAAACTTTCATAGAATACTAATGACTCTACCATTCACCTTTGATTTTAATCCGAGGTGATGAGGGCTTAATTCTTGAATAATCAGGACTATACTCTGCAGGGCTTGGAGAATCAATAGATTTGATTATCATTCTCTCTTTTGGTCCATGAAAAGATGGTTTGTATTGTTGTTGACCGATTGTGTTTGGTGATGAATAGTGAGCAGGTCCAGGAGAGTCTATTCGGGCTTTTTCTTTGTATCTGGGTGATATTGAGACGCTAGGTGAATTATGAGCAAAAGGAGGAGGAGAATACAGTGTTCCTGGAGTAATCTCGGGCTTAGAGAAAAACCTCGATCTCATTGAATACATCGGAGAGGACACAGCATAATTCCTCGTATTTTGATATGGTGCTGCAATGACTTCTTTTGTTTCTTTCGTTCTACAGTGCATATAAACCTTTGGAATGCCATGTATTACTGATTTTTCACAATAGTAATCACCTGGTCCAGGTTCGATATTCTCTTTTGAATCTCTACCATATAGCTTTTTCCCTATTGACACTGCATTTCGAGGAGTTTTTTGGGTATTTAGAACATTATATTGCCCAGGTCCAGGGAGTTCATCTTTTAGAGATTGATTGAATCTTTTTCCAATTGTAATCGATGGAGATTTCAGCCTTTCCCCATCATTGATATTATATTTCCCAGGGCCAGGAGATTCTGACATCAGAGCTAATGAAAAACCTTTAGAACCATGAAGACATGGGTTGATTCTCCTACTTGTTGAAAAATCAATTGGACTATAATCACCAGGTCCGGGTGTTGGATCATTAATTGGTTTCTCACATTTTGTTCCTATTTTCATAGATTTTGACTCCCCAAAATCAGATGGAATAAAATAGGGTCCAGGAGTAATTTCTGTTTTTCCAATAGTCCTACCTTTTAACGAGATCCTTGCTACTGAGCCAAAATCACAAGGAATAATAGTATATCCTGGTGTAATTTCCTCCATTTTTGCAGATGGTCTAATTTTAATGGATATCTTTGGTAAGTTCTTGCAAAAATCATCACGAAAAGAATAAGCAGCTGGACCCGGACCAATACTCTCCGGAATAAGTGTTTTACTAGGAATAAAATCATCAGGTTCAGAATAATGAAAAAAGATATTGTCCATTCTGAAGACCCCTTTGAAAATGTGGCAGTAACTTTACAAATAATGCTTTGAATAAAGTGTTTTGTATTGTCTTTTCAATGAGTCAATGCATCTAAGTGTTTTGAAGATCATTGTTCCCTGGTAAAGTTGCCAATTATTTACAAATATCTTAAATAATATGAGAAAAACCCAATTTTTTTTCTTTTAATCATATCATTCTCAATTTGTTCAAATTGGTATGAATGACCTTTTTTTGAAAAGGATCCATTTGTGAATCATCGAATGGACTCCATGGAAGACGAGTCTTTGCGATTTGTATATAAATATTGCTTCTAATTTCCATTGTTTCCCTTTTTAATATCCAAATTGGATTTATATTCACAAAAACAATGATGTTCATGTTTAGGATATCAAATACATCAATAGTTGATAAACAAGTTTCAATCGATTACTAAATTATCAATGAACATTACAAAAAACCATTAATACTAAGTCCAAGTACTATATTTACATCTACACTTTTTTGATTTCTTATTCAATAGCATAGAAGGCCAACCAAAAATAGTTTGATTATTTGATCAAATTGATTTATTAAACAAATGTACCCATATAATACAAATAATGAATACTCATAGACCCAAGAAAACATCACTAATTCACATTATTGCACCCCCTCACATTGAATACGGATTAGTGAACTACTAATGAGAGGTTCAAAAGTATCCTACATCCCAAGATGTTCATTATTCATTGGACCAAATACTAGACACCCCCACACTTTCGGAACGCATAAAATGTATTCATAGTGATAGAAATGATCCAATTGGGATTCCTCAAAAACGAGTGTTTACGGAAAATGCCTTTGGCTTCAGCCTTTATCTGATTTGGTTACCATGATTTCTCACTTTAATGGCTCCAAAAATCATATTCTGTTAATAATCTATGTTTTCCCTTCATATATTTTTGATTTGAACATGAATCAGCGTCTAATTCAAGAGCATTTTTGTCTGGTTATACTGAATATCTCAAAAGAAATAGGAAATTTGATGATTCCATCAATATGAAACGTTGAAGATAAGTCATGTCAAATCAAAGTATGATCATATCATCACTTTCCAGTGAATTTGAGGATGTTTTCTACTTTATCTCAGTATTTTTGCTCTCAAATTAAATCTTCCCCAGACGAGATGATTTCTGTCAGCGATGAGTACTCTGAAGAAACCTTCTCTCTGTTTTTGGATTGCGAGCAAGGAATTAAATCACATCTTCTTGATCGAAAAATTATTATAGTGACCTATTTTACGGTGTAAATCCAATCTTTCGGTGTAAATTTTGATGTTTTTTGAAAATAATTAAATTGCATTTTTTTCGAGACTGTGAATTTATGAAGAGTTCAATCTTCACCAGAATAT
>Ga0209639_1002172_pt1 | contig 16364 bp, 12 predicted proteins | sample EPASupsiteHSE605_FD_187268 | JGI IMG/M metagenome (GOLD analysis project Ga0209639, IMG submission 187268) | Bioremediated contaminated groundwater from EPA Superfund site, New Mexico - Sample HSE6-05 (SPAdes) (version 2) | ecosystem: Environmental > Aquatic > Deep subsurface > Groundwater >...
TCAAGGTGATCATGAACTCCTACTACGGGGTCTCGGGGTACGTCCGGTTCCGGCTCTACGACCGCGAGATCGGGTCGGCCGTGACCTCGGTGGGGCGGGCGATCATCGAGCACACGAGGAAGGTGATCGAGTCCCTCGGGTACAAAGTCCTCTACGGGGACACGGACTCGTGCATGATCGGCCTCCCGGTCATGGAGATGGAGGAGACGATCGCCGCGGCCCGGGCGATCGAGGCCGCGCTGAACGCCTCCTACAGCGAGTTCGCCCGCGAGGCCCTGCACGCGGAGCAGCACTACTTCTCCATCAAGTTCGAGAAGATCTACCGCCGGTTCTTCCAGGCCGGGAGGAAGAAGCGCTATGCGGGCCACCTGGTCTGGAAGGAGGGAAAGGAGGTCGACGAGGTCGACGTGGTCGGATTCGAGCTCCGCCGCTCGGACTCGCCCGCGATCACGAAGGAGGTCCAGGGGCGCGTGATGGAGATGATCCTGAAAGGCGCGGGGTACGAGACGGTCAAGGCCTATCTCGGCGAGGTGATCACGACCTACCGTGCCGGCGGGTACCCGCTCGACGTGGTCGGGATCCCCGGCGGGATCGGCAAGAGCCTGGACGCGTACGAGAACGACGACGCCCACATCCGCGGGGCGAAGTACGCGAACCAGCACTTCGGGACCTCGTTCGGGAAGGGCTCGAAGCCGAAGAGGCTCTACATCAAGAACGTCACGGCGAAGTACCCCAAGACCGACGTGATCGCGTTCGAGTACCCCGACCAGGTCCCGCCCGAGTTCGTGATCGACTGGGAGACCATGCTCGAGAAGACGATCAAACAGCCGATCTCGCGGATCATCGAGGCGCTGGGATGGAAGTGGACCGACGTCGACCCGTCGCACACGGATCTGTCGCAGTGGGGGTTCTGACCCCCTTCGCCCGGCGGCGTCGCGGGCCCGACCATCCGCCCTCTCTCCCTGTACTGCTCCGGAACCCACCCGCCGCAAACTGCCCGTTCAAGCGTCAGGGGTAGTCTCACGGCGGACTTCGCAAACAGGCCGCTCGCAGCCGGCCGGCGCGGCGCTTTTTTAGTCCACCCAGTGCAGGACGTTCCGGACCACGGACCAGCGTGGCGCGACCAGGCCCGGAGTGTTGCCGGGAACCCAGTACTCGTACTTCTGCTGTAGCTTCCCGTACTCCTGCTCCGTCCGGAGCCAGTAGTTGAGCGCCAGCAGCCAGCTCTCGCTGCTGTTCCTGGCCATCGGGTAGGCGTACATAACCGGGACCGAATCGCCGGGCTCGATGACGGCCACGGCGAAGAACCGGTACGACATGGTCAGGGGATATCCCTCCTCGGCCGTTGCGAAGAGGGCGTCCGCCCGCCGCCCAACGAAGAACTCCTCCAGCGAATCGATCGGGACGCTCGTGGCCTTCGGAAACAGCTGCACCGCCTCGCCCGGCCAGCACGGAGCCGTGGAAGACGACCACGCTCAGGCCGTCCATCTCCTGCACGGTCTCGAGCCGGACGAACGCCGTCTCCTGTCCGCCCGGTCCGCCCCGTCCGATGTGCCGGCACCGTGACCGGGACCGGCCGTGCGGCGGAGCAGGACGGCTGGCCACCCCCTCGACCACGCCGACGCAGACGGGCTCCTGCACCGCCTCGGGAGAGGCCGGAGCCGTTCCCGGGTCATTGGCACCGTCTCGCCACACCGACGCCGGTTCGCATCAGTGCGCAGGACCGGCGCAGAACATCGTTCAAGCTGGCTGAAGAGCCAGACGATGTCGGCGAAGTCGATGGTCCCGGTGCCGTTGTCGCCGATGCCCCCACGCGCCCGGCGATGAGCCTTCGCTCCAGTGCAATCGAGAAAAAGGAGAGTGAAGGTTTTGACAGGGGCTCCTACAGCCGAATAGCCGCGATAATCTTCTGCGCTTCAGCGATCAGTGCGTCGGCGTCGGTGGCGGTCAACGCCTTTCCTTTCTGCGCCATTGCCAGCCTGGTAAAGGCATTCATGTTGTTGACTGCCTTCTTTTCGTTGCCCTGGGTCAGCGCCGCTGTAACGCTATCCAGTTTGTCCGTGAGCCCTTTCCGGACATCGTCCTTCACCCCGCACGCCATGACCCGGGCCCGGAGGTCCGCTATCGCTTCGGCAGGTGTGGGCCCTGTATCGTCGCTTATCCCCGTGACATACTTCAGATCGAAGGTCGTGAGGTCAAGGAAACTGATACGGGGCGTGCCGTCGCCGGCGAGCGCGAGGTCTGCGGCCCGCCCAGGCACTACCTGCCCGGTAGCAGTCCCCGCCGGGGCAACCTTTTCGGTCTGCCAGGCAGCGCTGTCGTAATTCGCTACCATCAGGTCGCCGGTTGCATAATCGAAGTAGCTGATCCAGGGGTTGCCGGCACCGTCCAGCGCCAGGGACGTGGGTCCCCAGACATCCCGGACTGCATCCGCTTTTTCCCTGTCCCAGGTAATGCCGTCGAACGCCGCGTACATCAGGGTGCGCGGGGTGGGGTCAAAGCTCGTTGCGATGTAGCTGATCCGGGGATTGCCGGCACCGTCCAGTGCCAGAGACGTGCCGTAGGGGTCAACTCCATAGGCCGCCCTGATGATCTTCCAGACGGAACCGTCGTATGACGCGTAGTGTACCTCCTCCCCCTCATCCTGGTAGTATGCAATCCGGGGGTTGCCGGCGCTGTCAAGCACCAGGGATATATCCGTCGCTGAATTACCCCACGATAAAGGCACCGTTTCGATGTCCCAGGTCATGCCGTCATAGGCCGCGTACTTCAGGCGGGAGTTCGTCGAATCCCCGCCATAAGCGATCCGGGGCTTGCCGGTGCTGTCCAGTGCCAGCGAGCTCGAGCCGCCGATATCCCCGTCCGAATCAACGGTCTCGAGGTGCCACGTCCCGTCGTACCATGCATATCTCTGGTCGCGGTTCGTCCAATCGTAGTAGCTGATACGCGGGTCGCCGTTGCTGTCCAGCGCCAGGGATGTATCGCCTCCGACATTCCCTGTTCCATCGACAGTAACAGTGTGCCATCCCGCGGTGTCGTACCATGCATACATCAGGTTGTGGTTCGACCAATCGATGTAGCTGATCGCGGGGTAGCTGTTGCTATCCAGCGCCAGCGATTGAGCGTACGGCACATCACCGGCTGACTCCACGGTGTCAACCGACCAGGCCAGGGCCGAGACGGTCCCGATCCCAACCAGCACCAGCAGCAGCACTGCCAGGAGAATGGCCGGCAGGCGCACCCTCCGTTCCGGTCTTTTTCTATCCTCGATCATACCAGAATCCTCTCCGATCACAGGCTCCGTGACAAACCGGAAGAGGATCGTGAACGGAGCCGCTTTCCTGTCCGCCCAGCTCGCTGCGATGGTACACCCATGCAGGACCCGGTTGTCGACGGGCCCACAGGAGAGAACGGATGCACCCGCTTTGAAATATTCGCATATAGAATATTGCCCGGCGACTGTGCATGGCAGAGTGAAATACGGCCACCTTTGGGAAAAAGCAACGGAATTTGCTGATAGACGCGTGACGGTCACGGGCGGGCGTGTCCCTGCGGGCGAGGAGCGTTTTCGACGCCTCGAAAAACGGCCCTGCAGGCGTAATCCTCGGGACGAACCCCCGCCCAGGAGTTCGTCCCCCCGAAACGGGCCCGGGACCCTTGCGACCGGCACAGCGCCCGGACCGCGTCTTCGGTTTCTCTGCCGGCTGCGAGGTTGTACATGCGGGCCGCGAGCTGCATCGTGCCGGAACGCTCCCCTGCTGGCGTCGGATCTGTGAGGACAATCCCCTTCAGCGTCTCCGTGGACCGGACACGGGCCGAAGCACGATGACATCGCGCCGCTCCCGGACGCCTGGATGATCTTTCCCGGCCGGGTCTGGTTTCGACTGGCCGCCGCCTTCCTCACATCCTCCGGGCCGATTATCTCCTGATCGTGTCACACGACCATGCTCGTCCCGGCATCGCTGACGACCCGGAGCCGATCCCGGGACGAACGGCCGGCGTGTACAGAGAGGGTGAGATCAAAACCGATAGCGTCATATACCCATTGTGACCATTGGTAATTTGGGTCACTCGAAGTCGCTCGTGTAACTATGAGTCACTCGATTGAAAGAACCATGGTGGACATGAAAGAGTACAAAGAGAAGGAGAGAGAGCATCGCTCGAATCTCATCGTCGACGCGGCCGAGAAGCAGTTCTTCGCCCGCGAGTACGACGCGGTCTCGATGGACGAGATCGCGGCCGAGGTCGGCCTCTCCAAGGCGGCCCTCTACCGGTACTTCGCGAACAAGGAGGCGCTCTACTGTGCGGTCGTTCTGAGGGGGACCAGGATCCTCGCGGGCATGCTCGGCGACGCGATGGACTGTGCGCCGACAACCATCGGAAAAGTCATCGCCTATCGGGACGTCTGCGACGAGTTCGCCACGACGTATCCCGATTACCAGAAGTGCTGCAACTTCATGATGTCGGGGAGGTTCGATCCCGCGTCTTTGATGGCGCACAGGGACATCCACGAGATCGGCCAACTGATGACCGAGATGTTCGTCCGCTTCCGCGACGCCATACAGGCCGGGATCGACGACGGGTCCATTCGGTCGGATGTCGAGCCCGAGGAGCTCGCCGTCCTGCTCTCGATCATCTCCGACGGCATCACCAACCTGAGGCCGGATCTGCAGATGATTCTGGCCGGCAGGGGCGTGGACCGGGAAAAATTCTCCCGCGACGTCAGGCGCCTCGTCACGGTCATGATCGCGAACCCCGGGCTAGAGAGCGGGCCAGGCCGGCAGACGAGAGCCGACCGCGAGGCCGGCCGACCCGAGACGGACGCCGCCGGTGCGGACGACAGAACGCAGGGAACGGGGTCCGACCCCACGATCAGATGAGGTGAAGTGCGAATGACAACCACAGAGGAACAAGCAACAGTCACCTGCGGTGACGACGTACAGTCGGAGATCGAATCCGTGGAGGTCGCGGTCCTGCTCTCCGTGATCTTCGACGGACTCTCGCAGATGCGTCCGGACCTCCAGATGATCCTGGACGGCCGGGGGATCGACCGGCAGAAGTTCTCCCGAGACGTTCGGGAGCTCGTCGCCGTGATGATCACGCACCCCGAGGCCGACTGGGAGAAGGCGGCCGCGGTCTCGACCTGATACCGGGACCGGAACCGTCCCGGACCGGAACCTCGTCGTCCGGCTTTGCCGGCGCGGTCAGCGGTGCGGAGCTCAACGCAGCCCCGGGCCGGCCGAACCGGCCACGACTTCCGGCCGTGCCGTATCAGGAGGTCCGTTGACGATCGTCGAAGCGGTCCCGCCACGGGTCCTCCGTTCTCGAGCGGACGGTACTGCACGTAAAATCCTCGGGGCGCATCCCGCGCCGGAGCTCCTTCCACCGGAGCGGGGCGGAGACCGTGGCGCCGGGCGTGGCCCGCAGGCTGTACGGGTCGACCATCGTTTTGCCGGGAGCGCTCCAGAGGTAGTCGACGAAGACCGTCTCCTTCTCCCTCGAGCGGGTGAACTCCGCGACGAAGTTCGGGGTGTCCCGGGCGACGGCCTTCCCGATCCCGTGCGCGAACTCCCGGACGTCGTCGAAGGAGTGGCCGGGAGCGAGCGGTACGACGACATGCACCCCCTTCTTCCCTGAGGTTCCGATGAAGGAGCGGAGCCCGGGGCCTCCAGATGCTCCCGGACGACATGGGCGATCGCGATCACCTCGTCGACGTCGAACGGCGGCTCGGGGCCGATGTCGACGAAGAGGAGATCGAGGAGTCGTTCGAGGCGATCCGAGAGGGTCGCGTGGAGTTCGAGCGCGGCGATGTTCGCGAGCCGGACGAGGGTGTCGAGGTTGTTGCAGAGGACGACGTCGACGTCCCGGCGCTCCGGCCCAGTGGGTGAAGGTCTCGACGAACGCCGAGGTGCCGGCCGGTGCGTCCTTCGCGAAGAACTCTCCTTCTCCGGCGCCGGCCGAGAAGCGGTGCATGGTTGGTGATCGGCCTCACGTCAGAAAAATATGGAAATCTGTACAGGCTACCGTCGTTGCGGAGAGACGGGGAGGTGCTCGGGGGCAGGGTGGATTGGGCATGAGACTAATCCCGGTAATTTTTTGCAGCTGACAGAGCCCGGCTAAAAATATTCCGACCCGCACCTGCTTCGGGCGGAAAAGAACTCCAGCTATTTAAATGCGGCTCACCGTGAGATCACTTCTCACTCACCTGCTCGTCCCAGCTCCTGGCGCGGCCTTCGCCGATCAGAAACGGCAGAGCGGTGTCAACCAGCTGCGGCGCGAGGCTCATCTCGTAGTGCGTCAGGTCCGGTATGATCGCCAGCCGGTTCTGCGACATGTGTTCGCGCTGCCAGCCGGCATCCTTGAGTCCGCCGCCGAGCAGCTGGTAGAACTTCACCGCATGCTCCAGCCGGATCATGTCGCTGTCGCCGTAGATGAGCATCACCGGCATGGTCAGCTTCCTGATGTCCGCCGACCAGTCGTACGCCTTCCGCATGAATGCGCCCATCCTGTCGAGCAGCTTTGGAAACTCCTCCGGGTGTGGTGCAATCGCCACGTACGACGTGTACATCGGCGTCTCTTTCATCTGCTCCGCCATCGCGGAGCCGACTGCCGCCTGCTGCGGCAGCATCTCGGGATAGAACCCGTCCTGCGCGAATGGACAAGAGGCCAGCACCATGCGGCGGACCATCTCCGGATGTTGGGCGGCGAACTGGAACGCGACGCCGGCGCCCATCGAGTAACCGAGCACGTCGACCTCGTCGTAGCCAAGTCTCTTCAGCACGCCGGCCATGTCGTCTCCCATGTCGACCAGGCTGATCTCGCGCTCGCCCAGTTCAGTCCCTCCATGGCCCTGCAGGTCGACGCCGATCACCTGCCGGCGCTCGGCGAGTCTGGAGAGGTTGGCACCGAACATCTCGATCTGGCCCAGGCCGCCGTGAAGCAGCAATAGCGGCTCGCCGGTGCCGTAGACAGCGTAGTAGTACTTGATTCCGTTGACCGCGGCATGGCCGCTTCTGGTGGGCTCGGGCGTTGTGGTTTGCATGGTCGGCGTCTCCGGTGCTGCCTGATGGATGCTCGGGGCCACAAAAGCTGGTGGCAACAGTCGTAAGCACTGCGGGCAGCGTCTTCACGGGCATGGTGGTCTCCCGCTCAAATCGTTTGTGGTGCTCCAGGGACGAACTTCTCGCAGTGGGGTTTCTGAGAGTGTAAGGACAGCTTGTAGCGGAAAGAACGCTCAGTTTTTTTTACCTCTTTTTCTCGAGCCGTGATCGTCCGATTTCGAGATGCCGAACTCTGATTTATTGGATAGGGGAGCGTCCCGAAAAGAATTCAAAGATTTCCAACGGAGCTCATTTTTACAAATCCTCCAGTTCCATTAATCGAGATAACTAAAAAAATTAGTCATTCACGAATTCTTCGATTTTTGATTCTAAACGAGAATCAATGTCATCCATTGTTTTTATTGATCGAGCTCGGGAATATTCATCAATTGTTCCAAATTGATTGTTATCCAGTAGATCAAGATACGAGTATGGATTACTTGTTATTAACTTATTATAACGTTCTCCATGGTCTTTTGCAAGCCATCCTACTGCCGCTACAATACCAATAGAAATAAAGAACGCTTTAAAATCTGATGATATCGTGGCCAAGTAACTTGCAACAGGAATAGTAATTGGAAGAGACACAACTCTCCAACCAAAAAAAGTTGTCCGGCGTAACCCTTTACATGCTTCTCGATATTGTTCTAATGATTCCTGGCATTGTTCTTGCAATGAATATAAGCGATCTTTGAAAACATTGGGATCGCCAATTCCGGATAATTCTTCGATGAGGCGAGACTGATCTCGTAAAAAGTTTTTTTCTCTCGTTTTTATAATCGTCTCGAAACGCTATTATCTCGGAAAATGGAATTTTCTCAATATGTTCGGGAATAAAATCATTTAAGTACAATCTAATTATTCCATTACCTCCAATTCCATCGGATCGATATCTGGAACAATCACTGATTTCACCATCATACTTGATAAATTCCTGAACTGTCCATGCAGGTGAATAATCGGTCAATAAAGATAACTGGTTATTAGTAGCAACTTCCTTCGAGAGATAAATCATGTAATTTTCTATCAAGGAATCATTTCCAACTAACCAATCATCTAATTTGAATAATAGCCCTTTATTGATAAAGTATTCACGTAACTCATGATACACCTTATTTTCATGTAATCTAGTAACTGAAGAGGGAACCAACCCCGAAAAACCAGCAGCTTTATGAGACCATTTTTCAGCTTTTTCAATAAATTTCTCGTATGTTCCTTCAACATAGTCTTCAGGGTTTATTGAGGACACAATCTCATACTCTTCGTTGCATTGTTGGATTTCCTCATGGTCATTGGGTTCGACACCAGGAGGAACAATTCGATAAAGATTGTCATAAAGTAACAACGCTTCCTTAACGAATGCAACATCTTTCAAATCGATATTTGGATAGAGTAATACCGAACTAGGCGACACAGGCAACATAAAAAGATAAAAGTTGATTAATTAATTATTATTGTCGCTTCAGCATCCCTCCTTATGATTAGCATCGTTTTTTTTCCCTCTACTAGGGACGGTCGGGGAAAATTTACGCCTCTCAGTATAGGTAGAAGGTGCCTGCAAGCGTCTTTGTCCTAACTAACATTCGTGGTGGACTAGGAGGAGACCATGCTCGACAAATCAATAAAGCAGCCCATCTGCGGATCATCGAGGCCCTCGGATGGGAGTGGGCTGACGTCGGCTCCGAGAGGACGAGCCACTCGAAGTGGGGCTTAGGAGAACGGGCGGGGGTGGCGTGGAGCTTAGCCATCGCGCGAAGTATCTCCCCGACTTTTGGCTACTCAACAGAGGTGGCGTTGCTATCGGCAGCATCTCGGGAGCTCCCTGAGAGAGTGAATGGACTTATACCTTCCTATGCGGAAAACTGCGACGGCGCCCAGCATCCAGCACGCTTAAAGAATCTTCTTCTCAACTCTCTCTTAATGAGTTCGAGATGGGTGTAGAATCACTCTTTTCCGGCTTGCTCCGTAGGTGCGAGAGCGAAAAGGCAATGTCGATAGATTAAGGCTGAGGTGGTGTAATCACGTTTTCTCAGAGTCCGAGAATATCTTTTCTTTTCCGAATATCTTTTGCTAGAGATCCGAAACCGTTGTCCGATGCGAGAATGTAGGCTTCATCGATCGCTTGTAATGCCTCTGCTCTACGGTCCTGTTGTACGAGGAAACATGCTTGGTTCTGAAGCGATATCGCTAAGTCTTCGACGAATCCGAATCCGCGACATATGCGCTCCTCTTTCTCGAAGAGGGCTGCAGCGCTAGTGGAATCGCCCTTTGACAGGTGAATCTGCGCTTGGTTGCCGTACGCTCGCTGGAGGACGTCGGGTAATCCGATCTCGAGGCAGATCCTTTCCTGCTCCTTAAGAAGTTCCATAGCATTGTCAAGGTCCCCGCGAAAGAGCAAGAGAGCCGCTTGATTGCCGAGAGATATCGCCAACCCTCTCTCAATCTTGAACTCGCGGCAGATCCGTTCTGCCTCTCTGTGATGATTCATAGCTTCCTCGAGGTCACCGCGTGCTCGAAGGATTAGCGCTTGATTCGTGAGGGATGTCTGCAGACCATCGACAAATCCGTGTTCGCGGCAGATTTGCTCTTGCTTTTTTAGGAGATGCATTGATTCTTGGAGATTCCCTTGAGCCCGCAGAATTAGTGCTTGATTGCCAAGTGATTGCTGAAGGCCGTTCACGTTTCCGAGGTCGCGGAAGAGTTGCTCTACCCTTTTTTGTAGTATCATTGCGCCGTCGAGATCGCCTCGATCACGGAGAATCAACGCTTGGTTGCCGAGAGATGCCGCGAGACCGTTGACATGCCCGATCTCGAGGCAGATCTTTTCTGCTTCTTTAAGGCGGATCTTGGCGCCATCATGATCCCCACGCTGATGAGATATGACAGCTTGATTACTGAGCGATAACTGGAGATGAGTAAGATTCCCAGACTCGCGACAGATACGTTCTTGTTCGTTAAGGAGCATCATTGCTTTCTCGAACTCTCCATGAGTCTGGTGGACAAGTGCCAAATTGCCGCACAGCACTTCGCGAGTATCTGGGTCGGGAATATCCGCCATCATCCGCTCCCAGATAGCACCGGCCTCAGTAGAGTGCCCGAGCGATTTTATCAATAAAGCCACTGCATTCCGCTCGACGTCGTCATACGACGGGTCGTTTACCACGTCTGAATATGCCTCTACGACCTTGAATGGCGACATTTTCTCGATTTGCGTCCAGTATCGAAGAATGTCGAATTCGTGGTAGCGACGCACCTCAGCAAAGAACACTGGCTCAGTAAGCCAACCGATGAGGCGCCCCCATTCACCCGCTGCCGCGAGCTGCCAGGGTAGTTCCTCCACCTGCCGTAGATCGAGTGATCGCCCCTTGAAAAACTCGTAGAGTGCAAGGTGTGCATCGATAGCATCGTCTTCGATTGGCAGGTATCGCACGCGCACCGCTTCGCGGAGGTAGTCATGGAAAAACGTTAGAACATTGCCTTTCTCAACGAGCCCGTACTGTAACACGTTGAGAAAGGGGGCCCATGCCGCGTCGGGAATAGGTCGTCCACCATAACCAAGCAGATATTTAAGCTCGTTATGGGACAAACCTCGACGAGATGCCCATATATATCTACAAAGATCTCTGACGAGTCTGGGGCGATCGCGTTCGTAATCGTGTTCATATCTAGCAAGGATAGCTTCGAAGAGCGCCGGAATCGTATTTATCTTCAGATAGGCTGTGATCTGATCGGGTAGTCGGGAATACCTTCCATGAACCCGAAGCTCCTCGAGCACGGCGCGGAGAAAGAGTGGATTCTGTGTCTGTTCCGCTGCCGCGATCCGGTCTACCTCGCTTGGCGATAGTTCGCGGAAGAATCGGTGGAGATAGCAACGAATAACTTTCTTCCGCTCCTCGAACGTCAGCGGTTCGACTATCAACTCAAGCCAGTTCCGCTGTCGAATCGCCTCAAATAGTCGACCCGGCAGTGTTGATACGATAAGCCGAATCCCTGCTGGCATGACGAGAGGGAGCCAAGTGAGATCAAGCGCACCGTGCAGGTCCCCCAGGTGATTCAGAGCGTCGATGACAAGCACAACCCGACCCTTCGCAGCAGCCATCGCGAGCCAACTCGGGAATGCAGCGCGGATAGCGGCGTCATCGGCTGGGAGCTCCACCATCACTCCAAGGCGGCGCCGAAATTCGCCCATGAATCGCCGTAGCATTGCAGTCAGATCTGCCGAGTCTGAAGTGGCGCCGACGAAGTGGCGGATAACAACTAAATCAGGGTTCCGGACACCATGCCGATCAGTCCAATGGGCAAGGAGTGCCGACTTTCCAGCACCGGACTCCCCCTTGACGACAAGCGGTAGTCCGTCGTCGTCAGCGTGGGCATCAAGCTGATCGAAGTATGCTTGTCGGGGAACATACACGCCAAATCGTGACCGGGCGAAGGCATCATGTGCCGCTTCCTCGCGGTCGAGCATCGCGATTTCACGGTCTTTGTCGGAGAGGAGCTCTAACGTCCGTGGAGCGAGCTTATCGATCACTGTCATCATGTCGGCACGGATGAGCTGTCCGATTTCAATGGGACGTTTATATTCGCGCACCGGTCTGCCTGAAATTAGAATCTCCTCTTTCAAAGCGGCAAGGCGCTGTCGTCCTGCACGTCCTTGCGGTGATGGATCCTCGTGGAAGTCTGCTCGCTGGTCTTCCGGTAAGGTTTCGATATAAGCCGGATCGCGGAAGTAGAAGAATGCATTTTCGGCAGCCTCCGGATTATTAAGCACGGCATGACGGATCTCGATTTCAGTAACAGACCGTCCGGGATTGTCAAAGAGGTTGGGGAATCTCTTGTCCAAGTCTTTCGGAATATCCGCGTCTGTCGTACCGTACCGCTCCCCTAACATGCCGATGAAACAGGGACGGCATCTATCAATAGCATCCAAGCAAATCTCCAGCAATTGCCCTCCCTTTTCTTCAGGGATACCCCACCGGAAATCGACTTCCCCCCAAACTATACCTCGTGATTCGCAGATTGCGCGGAGCTCAGGGAAGATCCGAAGCGTCAGCTCGTCCCGCTCAGCGAACATATCACGAAACGTCGAGGAGACGAAGACCACGATCCGCTTCTCTCGAGAATCCATCGATCGGACCGGATCAAGACAATCTTCCTCGGGTATCTGTGAATACGTGACGTCACCATCGGCAATCTTGCCGAAGCTGCGACGTTCTTCTCCCCGGCTCCCTAGGGACAAGACATACACCTCTTATGGTTTCTACGGTTCGGACACAATAGATATTGTCATATTTTCCCTTCCGTTTCCCTTGCTCTCGAAGGTGGGTGGATAGCCCTTTTTTCGTGTGGGAAAACGTCGGAAGGATTTTCGAATTACGCCTCTATACGCGTGTGCGAATCTACTGCTTATTTCTGGAATAATTGTTCATCCTTTATCTATTCAGCTAGCATAGCGCGCCGTAATCGAGGTGGGCCTCGCAACAGTCTCGCCTTCACTACCGGCCCGGTCACCGACTCGTCAGGGATCGTGACTTCGTTGCGGGCTGGCTCCGTCCTCGGCCTGGCCGGGATCGCTGGTTAACCGACCAAGGCTCCCCCAGGAAGCCCTATTCTTCACGCCGCCACCGCAACGATACCCTCCCCACACGTTCGGGCTGTGCCAGATCGATCGATTCCCGGGACGAAATCTAATCTGGCTGATTCAGGCACCGAATACGATTTCAGGGCAACGATTGAAATATTTCTCCTGTTTTCAACCGGTGATGAGTGTGCTATGTGCCAGATGTGCCGGCCGGATCCGGAAACTACCTCTATGGTACTCCTCTTCCTGGGGATCTTCCGCCGGAAGTAGCACATCTGGCACAACTGGCACGAGGGCTGGTTGGTGAGAAGATGACGAACGGGAGGTCCCCGACCCGTCCGTGCTGCCGGCAGTCGGCCCGCCGTCGCGCCGGTGTATCCGTTTTTTTCTTGTTAATCCGTGCCACGTCTCTTCCGTCCAACGATCCTGCCCTCGCTCCAACAAGTGGGTAACGCATGACATCCATCGCCGGCTACGCTCGCCGCCGCCTCGGGAGAGATCTGCGTGACACTGAGTCGCTGGCCACCGCGGCCACCATCGCAGCCGACCGGAAGACAGCGCTCTGCGCCGGCCGACCGACTCGTTCGGGATTGGCGACCTGCGTAGGCCGACGCAGACTTCGTCCACGGGACCTTAGAGGTGGCGCGATAAGCGGTCGGCGATCTTCCATGGTCGCCTCGACTAACCGCGCTTAACTTCCTCGATCAACCCACGACGAGAACGACGAAGACGGACAGAGCATGAGACTGCAGCAGTTCGTCGTCCTCCTCGACGCGGAAACAAATCTGGAGTCGTATCATTCGGGCCTGGTCCGGTCGGAAGTGATCCGCAATGCCGAGTTGCAGCAACAACGAGTGCTACAACACTGCTGTCACACTGCTGTCACATCTGCTGTAACTACCGAAGAGCAACGTATGGGCTCGAATGGGGAAATGGAGGGATATCAGCGGCTTTCGGATCGTCATGTGACAGCAGAGCGGATCATTCACCGCAGCCCTCGCGACGGGCACGAAGACGGCGCCTGCTCTTTGTTTTCCAATCTGCTGTCACAGAAAATATCGATATCAATAATCTGGAGGTATTTAGGTAATCCGACGGAGATCCGTCGAGGGATCGAGTGACAGCAGATGTGACAGCACCCGTGACAGCAATGTGACAGCGGCCTGATTGCTGTCACATCCCGACCCCGGGGACTTTGCGGCGCTCGTCGGCCCGACGTCCGGGCCGTGTCCCGCGTGCGGACCGAAACCGCACCATCGCCACGGGCCCAGGCATCGCCGCGACCGTGCCGGCCCGACCGTTCCGGTCGGTATCGAAAGAAAGCGGTCGACTCGTTCACACAGAGCACAGCCGCCGACGCATCCGGGGCTTCGTCCCGCCTTCCTGGTCGGGCTCCGGGACGCGATTGGGACACCCGTCGTTTGCTGCATTTTCTGCATGTTTTCAGTATTTTTTCAGCAGATGCTGCAAACCACGACAGCGCAGTATTGGGGCCGGTTAGCGGAACGGATAGTATATCATCGCGCGTACAGGATCAGAGATCGTTGTTTTCAGCAAATAGGGAGAACACACAGCGTCCGAGAACGTGTGTCCCCGTCGGGTGTGTGTGTCTGCTTTCCGCTATCTGCTGAAAAGAGATCGCGAAAGTCGAGGAGAACAAACGAATCGACAATCCTGTCCCTCAGATGGTTTCGTTTGATTACAGCATCTGCTGCAAACGTGCTGTAAACATGCAGCATATGCAGCAGACGGCCTGGTCCACCCCCTCGCCGGAGTCGAACCGGCCGACGGCGACCCATCGGGGTTGGCGAACCTCCGCGCAGGCTGGCGCGATCGTCGGCTACCGCTCCCGACAGTGGCGCGGTCTCTGCATCGAGCACGGTGTAGCCGGGCGACCACAGAGATCACGACACACGAGGTTGCAGGTTCGGACTGCTGTCGACCAGTCGCAGTGCTCCGAGCGAGCCGGTCAGCACTCGAACACGAACCAGCACACCTCGTTGCGCAGCCGCTGGTCGTCGAGCACGAGTTCGCGGATCTCGTCCGGGAGCTGTGCACGCTGCCACCCGCACTCCCGGCGGCCGGCCTCCTCGCGCTCGTCTTTCGGAGCCGCCGCTCGTGCGGCCCTGATCGCGTAGGCCGCCGCACCCAGATCGTGGGCCGCCACATGGGCCACCACCGCGGCCTGGCCGGCGGCGTGAGCCGCTTCCCTTGCGGCGCCGGACGCCTCTCGGGCCGCGTCGTTGGCGGCCCCGGCGGCCGTACGGCCTTGAGTCATCGTGCACTCGCCCCTCACCCACGCGCGTGTCTGCTCAATCGCCCGGCGCGGACGGTCGTCGCCGGGCCGCGCCTGCTCGAAGAGGTGGAGCACGTGCTCCGCGCAATCGGCCGCCCACACTGCGAGAAGGCGGTGATCGGCGTCCAGGAGGGTGCCGCCACGACGCACGGTGACGAGCCTGGGGTCACGGTTCCTGGTGAGGATCATCCGTTCTCTCCAGTTCCATCGTGGGAATACATGAACGATACGTCTTTGGTCCCGGACGGGAGCGACGGACGCGGGTGTCCTCCGGGAGCCGTACCGGCCCGGCCGGTGTCGTCCTGCCGAGCGGAGGGAGCGAGACCGGTCGATGAAACCGGGGATATCGTCGGGATATCGCAGGTGGCGTATCGCTTCAACTCATCGTCCCCGTTGACCCCCTCCATCTACCGCGAGTCCGGGGCGTAGCGGTTCCTCCGGCGCGAGCAGGAGGAGATGCCTTCATGCCACAAACTCGATTGTGGCAACACGGTGGCAACATCCGTGGCAACATGCAACCTCGACCATACCGGCGTTGATACCCGAAACGAAGAAAAATGTGGTGATTTCTGTCCGGCATATTGCCACAGACCGGATCACAGAGAGCTCCCGCCATCACAGACGGGGGCCATGACTGATCTCTGTTCTCCCGAATCTGTGGCAACATCAAATACTGATCTCTTTAAAATGAAGTTAAATATCGAATCGGGAGACGTTTCGCCACCGATGCTGTTTGCCACAGATGTTGCCACACCGTGTGCCACAGCCTTGCCACAAGCGCGCTTGTGGCAACTCGACCGGCCCCCACGCAGTCGTCGCGTCGATGGCCCCCGCCATGTCGTCAATAGAGAGGTGAAGACTTCCAGGAGCCACACGACGTCTTCTGTGTAGAAGATCGAATTCCGAAGCAGGTCTCACGCCGAGGCCGACGGCGGTCGCGTCGTCACCGAACGGGGTATGCCGGTCGATGAGAAGGCCGGCGCCGGCGATACAGAGTCGTCCGTCGCCGTGGATGCCGCGCACCGGGCGGATCGGAGGTCTGCGTCCACGCTCGGGGATCACGGTTATCACGGTCCGGTCTCCATCTGTTCCTCATGGTCCCCGCTTCGTTCCCGGTACGATACAGCTCGGCGACAACAGACCCCGTCTCGACGAGACCGCCCGGGGCGGCGGGTGCGGCGGGTGCGGCGAGACGCTCAATCCCGTCGCCCCGTGCCCCTCGCAAAGACTCCCTGCCGGTGAGGACGCTGTTCGATATCGGGGGCGCACGATGAAGTGGACTCGGATCGACGTGCCGACCGCTGAGCGAATCCAGCTCGTCGATATCACGGGCGCGGTGGCAGCCGAACTGGCGAGGGCCGGCGTGGAGGACGGCACCTGCCACGTCTAC
>Ga0209639_1002173_pt1 | contig 16359 bp, 13 predicted proteins | sample EPASupsiteHSE605_FD_187268 | JGI IMG/M metagenome (GOLD analysis project Ga0209639, IMG submission 187268) | Bioremediated contaminated groundwater from EPA Superfund site, New Mexico - Sample HSE6-05 (SPAdes) (version 2) | ecosystem: Environmental > Aquatic > Deep subsurface > Groundwater >...
GCATATCGATAATATAACAATAAATCTATAAGTATATCTGGCAAAGAGTTATTAATGAAATAAGAAAAAAAATCAAAAATAACGGGTTTTTATCGTTTTGGTCCCCACCGCGACTTTTTTTCCCATCGCGACCATACTATAATTCAATTTTTATGAATAAAATAAAAATTTCCTATAGACTTGTAAAGAATCCCCGATTAGAAAATTATATATCTGACTCCACAATAGGATATAACTAGAGCAAGGTGAATATACTATGATGGGAAATGTTCCTGTGTGAAGGCGAAACAATAGGATTCCAGAACCCAGAGGGGTATTTTTGTGAGAAGAAAAAACTTGTTTTCAGCAGCAAAGCTAGGATAGAAGCCCTAGAAATGGGAATATTGCGTTTTGTTAATAAAATATGTAAAAATTAAGATCACATTTTTAAATATCATGTTTTTTCCCTAATATGGTATTACTCAAGCACAAGTTCACGGTATATCCCTCAGTCATGTGAATCATCTCGATAATTATTCAATATGGCTATCATTAAGAATAATAAATTCTAATTAATGAATAAAAAGAAAAATAAATATATAGTTATATAAATCTAATTTTATTTAGACCTCATCTGCCTCCTCTTCCTCTTTAGTCTCCGCATCCTCTTCTTAAGCCACTTACCGCGCATCAGCAAAATGGTAAAGCCAAGCGGTTTATGACTCAAAACTGGGCTGAAACCGCCAACGATAAGGTGCTAATTGATGTCTTAATTAGAATTTTTAAAAATGCGAAAAAAAGAGATAAAACTATGCCAAAGCTCATTTATTAGTTGAAAAATTAACGAAGGCGGCGGGCTTCACGCTCTGTTTCTAAGAGGGAAAGGATATCGCCAACACGAACAGCTCCCTTAACGTTTCTGACAAGTGAACGGGATGAATCATCCATAAATTCTACTTTAACTTGTGTAACACCACCACGGCTTCCAGTTCTGCCTATGAGTTGCTTTACTACTGCAAGTTTAACTTGTTCCTGGTCCATCAAAAAGGTCGTGGTCTGTCAAAACCGAAAATATGCCTCAAATAATTCATTCCAGATTTTAAGTTTTTTGACACTTAAACATCTCCTAGACTTATTGAGCTGTCGGGGGAGCTACTCAGATTTGGCTTTTTTGGTGCCTTTCTTGTTGCTGATCTGTTATTTTTTTGAGTTTCCATTATATCAGATTCTGTGTGTTGAAGTGTGCTTTCGGATTCTATTGGTGGGGGTAGTGAAGGTTTTTGATTTAGTTTGATAATTGGATTGCTAAGTTTTGGAGGGATTTTCAGAACTGGTTCCGGTTTAATACTGCTTGGGGATGGATCAGATATACTTTCTAGCCTCATACGAACTCCTTCGGCAAGTGCATCACGATTATTATAGAATAATTCGTTCACATCTTGATTCCATAAAGAAATTAGCTCAATTATAGGCCTTTTGGTGTTTTTAAGCTTCAATTTCGAAATAATTTTGGTTATTTTTGTTGGAAATTTGGAAACATATTCCGCGTTTATGCATTCAAGAGTAGAATCGAATTTATAGCTAAAAAGATACTGAAACACTATTTCAGCTGCAATAGAATGGGCAACATCACCCTTAAATGATCGATAAGGTTTGAGAACTGGAATGCTTTCTTTTTGAGACTCTCTACTCACAATACTAAGAAATCTAGAATGCAATTTTGAAAAAGATCCATTTTTTTGCATTATTTCAAGGACTTTTCCATTTAACTGTTTAGGAGTCATGTTCCTATAATCCATTAACGATATTTAAATGGGAAAATGATAAAAGAAATTCTTTGATTGGGGATGAATTCAGCGAAATCTGATTTACACACTCAAGTTCTTCGATAATATGGTTAATTGATCCATTTGATGCGTCATTGATTTGATCTAGGAACAGTTTAGTTAGTGTTGAAGATATCACACCTTTGGAAACCATATCAATTAATGAACATAACAAAATGCACATATCAGAAATATCTATTATTTTCATTCTTACAGTATCGATTAAAAGGTTTAACATTCTTTTTCTTAAGCCTTTGCAATCAGTGGCTTCAATAATAAATGGAGCTGTTTTCAGCATTGAATGGATGACTATATGAAAATATGAAATCTCAATTTCACTTGTTCCCAAAACGAATGTACTTACGAATGAAATATAGGCTTGACAAAGTTTCTTATTGGTTAGCATACCGGATTTCTGGTATTGCTCAATATGATCAAGAAAAAAAAGGAGTATCTCAGAGAAAATGGTGTCATTGTAATGCTCCAATACCCCCAAATTAATCGCACTATTGCAGAAGAGACTGCGCAATATGGAAAATCCGATTCCAAAAGTTTTAACAGAAGCTATGATTTGAAATTTGGTCAAATGTAGGGCTTCAAGGCATTTTCGGCAAATCTGTTCAGAATATTGTTTTTCAATTGTTATTGCTTTTTTAGATAGAGCATCAAGCAAAATAATTGATTCCAGTATTGGATTTTTGTTTGTGAATTCATTTAACTCAGAGACTAGATATATCAAAAAATCTGGAACAGTGCTGTTAGGAATGTTCAATGACATAATAATAAGTGACAGTATCCTTAAAGAAAATGAAGCACCCATAATATCAAACATTGAATTTGTCAAAGCAATAATACCATGAATGTTGTTTTCAGAAACAAAACTCTGATATATAGATAAAAAATATCTAATTGTCAAAGAATTACCTAAACAATCACTCCCAATCAAAGAAAACAGTTGTAAGATATGTTGGTTATCAAAGTGATGCATTAAAGGAGATGCGAACAAACAACTGCAAGAAAATAAACAATGAGAAACAGAAATAGAGCTCCATTCGGATTTTATTGTTGATTCTAATATTTGATTGACAGCCCTAATCATTGCATTATTGTTTGAAGTGTTAAAAAAATTTGGATTTGCATGATATGTAGAATAGAATGTTTGAAACACCTGAGAAAAAACATATACCCAATTGTTGCTATTCTCAAAACTTGATACTAATTCCTTAATGATATCTTCGGCTTGAGAAAATGGTATAATACTCGTTTCAAATAAACACTTAAGAATAATCATCATGACAGGAGACTTGTTTGACACAATATACTCAATAAGAATATCAATATTAGTGCAAGTAAGGTATATTGCACGACAAAGAGAGTGAAAAGTTGTTTTATAATCAGCCATATTTTCGTATAAATAATCATCCGATTTGCAATTAATTATAAAGTCTAAGAAGAACAAAAGAGTGGTATTTGATATCGTGTTAAGTTTTTTACTATTGTCTTCATTAATAATAAATTCAAATACACTGCATATTAGGGAAAAGCATAAATAAGAAATGGATAGCATTGAGTCTATTTGAAGAGCCGATAAACATTTACAGTATAAATTGGTGCATTTATCAATACATGTAATGACCGCATCTGCACAATCTGTGAACATTCTCCCATATTTACAAATTTTCTTAATCAATAATATTATATTCTCAGTAATTAAGAGGTCTGACACTTCTAAAACCATATTAATATCATTTAATATCACTTGAAAAAAATTTAGTTTTCCCTTTTCATTGTTTAAATTGCTTGAATACACTTTACATATTTTTATTAGTGGATTAATAATATCAATCAGAGATGATGGATAATCTACTGCTATCCTATATAATAGCATTGGTTGGTATTTATCAAAAAATATTGAGATTAAATCATTAGGAATAGCTTTTTTCTCAAAATAGCTGAAGGCTTCACTTAAACAGACCAATAAAAAAGGAGAGATTCTCCCAAAAACTATACCAAGATAACAATTATAAAGACTTATAAAATGATTTATTGTCCCTTTCGTCGAACAATAACAAGAAACAATTATGATACATTTTCCACAAGCATTTGGATCACTAGTGCTCAATTTCTTGATCATTGTTTTTGCTATTTTGTAATCATTCTTATAACAATAAGTGAATGTCTTTGCTACTTGATGTATTAAAGGTATATTATTAGGTAATATTTCGAAAAAATCAAAAAAAAAATTATGAAAATCATGTTGTATCCAATCTAGCGATTTTTTCCTGCTTTTGATGATATATTGTATAGAAATTAGCGCATAGAACACAAAATTAATGTCTAAAACGTTTTTCCTGAGAGATCTAATTAAAGGATTCCAACATTGTTCTTCATTTAAAAAATTTATCAAGGAATCAAGACTAATCTCGGTTTTAACATCAGGATTAAATGTTTTTGCAAGAATATCCTCAACAAACTCAATAGAGATGGAGGTTTCATCCATGATTGTTCAAAATTTCAAGATGTATAATGAATGGATCTTAGAAAACCATTAATCATAATCAATTATTGTATTTAAGAAACAACAAAAGTCTATTGGTTTTTGTAACATTTTATTGAAAAGTTATGTTATCATTCATATTGTGCTTCACCTTCAAAAAGGAATTTGGTGCTGATTGGGTTTTATTATTTAGACATAATTCCACTGGGGGTGTTATGTTTTCAAACCTTGATGAAGCTAAGAATTGTGATTTACCTCAGAAGTATAGTATTATTGGGAATATCACCAATAATTCACAAATTGATGGGAAATTTGAATTCCTTCTTGAGTATCCTGGTACTTCCGGGTATAATAGATGGAAACAAACGAATTTTCCTCTTTGGGAACCAGAAACCGGTAACCTTGCGACTGGATTTGAAGCCATTAATTTAACATGGACAGGAAATAGTTTTGGGGGGCTTTTCAAATCAAAACAAACTGCAACACTTCTCGATGGTTCGCGAGGTGATAGTTTGTGGTATTATGCAATTGGTACAATCGCTAATTCTTGGAGTTCAAGTTATTGTTCTCCTGCAGGACATTGCTTCCCTGGTTCTACTTCAAGTACTAAATGTGTTGTTCTATGGATGAGGGTCAGAGAAGGGCCTTATTACAACACAAAGGCCAACAAAGTGAAATCTCGACTTTTAATTAATCTATTATATGGATATTTTGTTTTAACGTGATTTTAAATTACCTCAGATGCTAAGATATCTTAGTAAAGCATATATCGAACATTTGTTCCACTTTCACTTATTGACACAGTCAATTATTATTGGATTTCTATATGAACTCCATTTGATTTCCCAATTAGATGTAATGAATTATCATAGTTCATATTGCTGACTTAATCTATAACATCTATTTAAGAGATGATTTTTTCCAGAACGAGAATTTTTTTGACAATAATTAATTTATTTCAAAATGATCTTGATCTTGTTAATATGTTTCACATACAAAAAGGAACTTGGAGTTGATTGGGTTTTGTTATTAAAACATGATTCAACCGGAGGAGTTATGTTTTCCAGCCTTGATGAAGCCAAGTTCTGTGATTTGCCCAAGAAGTATAGTATCATTGGTTGCATTTCCAATTTTTCCAGAATAAATGGGAAATTTGAATTCCTTCTTGAGTATCCAGGTATATCGGGATATAATAGATGGAAGCAAACTAATTTTCCTCTTTGGGAACCAGATAATAATACTGCTGCTATTGGTTTTGAAGCTATTTCGTTAACATGGACTGATAATAATTTTGGAGGACTATTCAGATCGACTCTAACAGAGACTTTGTTCGATGGCTCGATTGGAAATGGATACTGGTATTATGCAGTAGGTGTTGTAACCAATTGGTGGAGTTCTTCCTTTTGTTCTCCACCAGGAGATTGTTTTCCTGGACCTATTACGACAACTCAAAGTGTAGAGTTATGGATGAGGGTAGGAGAAGGGGGTCTATACCAAAAAACTTATTTTTTGAACAAAATGAAAGCACGTGCATTCTTAAGTCTTTTCATTTCATTAATACCACTATAAAAGACACTTGCAATAAAATCATAAATGAAAACCCTGGCCCTTGGTTTTTTAGAAGATCCGAATGATGGGAAAAGCCTTGAAAAATCCATATCAGACCGCAAAATAAAGCAAATAATCGATGATTCATTGCATTGTTCAATAACCCCATATAATGAAGGGCATTTTAATTCAATTCTCTCTGACATTAGCAATTATGACTTTGCAAAGCAACTTTCTGCCCTCAATGATCTAATATCGTGGTGCTATAATGGTATTTTGAGTTATAAAATGTTCCCTGGCTCGTTCTTTGAGAATCTATATTATATTCTTGTTAATCCTAGAATGGATATTCAAGTTAAGAATAGGATTATAAGTTTTCTTACTGTAGCATGTAGGATTGATTCTAGATATGTTGAAAAAATATCTGAATGGTCATATCACTGTTTTCTAGCTGAAGAAGTGTTTAAAAGAGACTCCATTTTTCGAATTGAGAATATACTTCCTTTGGTTGTATTGCTATTTGTTCACAATCCGAGTGTATTCACGTATTTTAAATATAATGACTTTATTAAGAACCTGATCAGTCTTTTATCTCTTCCATATCCTCAACTACAACAAGAACACATACTAGATGCTATTTCAGAATATATTGGATGCAAATGGTTCACAAATAATGACCCAGATTTGCCAGAAATTCTAACCAAGCATTGTTTAGAGCTCCTTTTCCTGAAAGATGAGATGCCTTATTCATATAAAACGGCTCTCTGCTTTAAAACCCTTGGGAGGATTGTCTCGTTTTATCCGACAGGTGATCATATTGATTCCATTATTCTACATGAATCAATATGTGTGAAAGCCCTCTCACTTGTTGGCCAGGATGCCATTGATTTATCAACAAGTATTTTGCAATTTTTGGGTGTGTGTACGAGCAACATACCAGAAGTATGTTCACAACTATGCTCTGCTGATCTAATTTCCTATTCAGTAACTTTATTTCCAGAGTTAAATCAAGGAAATGACCCATGTTATGGATTGCTTCTATCAATCATATATAATGTTCTCTTGAGCGAAGAATCTTTGGTCACGAGTGCAATTGAGAATCATAGCTTTAGAGAACTCTTATTCTCATGTATAAATGATGGGAGTGTTCCAACCAAAGATAATGCAATAGCTTTGGCGTCTTTAATTATTTTGCAGTCACCACCCGTAATGGTATATGAATTTTGTAATAGGATACATTTTACTGAGTTTGTTTCTGTATATGTTGAGTCTGGCTATTCTCCAATATGTATCAAAGCATTATATTCTTTGGTGTATCTTTTTGAAATAGGTGAAAAGCTTGGACAAGAAAGGGTTGATATTGCTTCTGTTTTGATCAAAGAAGATGTAAAGGATATTGCTGATTCTCTACTGAGCATGAACGAAACTCAATGTAAAAAATTTGGATCTAAACTATCTTCAATAATAGAATATATTGAATCATTGTTTGCTGGTAACTAGTGTTGAGTATGAATGAGATATTTGAGCAAGAAATGGATCTGATGATGCTTCCAGAATCTCCATAAATGCACGATTCTCTTCAATAATTTCAAAAAATTCATCAGAATACTGCGACAATAAAAACAAAGACTCAGTAAACACTCTTGTTTCTTCAAATATATTTGCACAGTTTATAGCCTCAATAATTGCCTCAATAAGTGGTTGGCATAAAAAATACCTTCTTTCATTATTTGATGAGTATTTAACACCCAATGATATCATTATCGCAAAATCGTATTTCATTGGAAAAGTTAATTGGGAATACACTGATAACACTCTATCATATATACTATGTTGGAAACATTTTTCTAGAATATCACTATGGAAAATCTTGAGCATTTCATTTATTACTTTAATAGAATCCTCTTGAATAGAAAATTCATTGGATAGAACATGAGAACTTAATACCAAAAAGTCCAAATCATTATAAAAAGCATTCAGTATTTCAATACTATTAACTTCGATCATATTCATTATGAGTTCGAGTGTGGAAGATACAACCCTACTTGAGAATGAATATAATGATGAACATATCATAGAAAGGACACGCCGATTAACACTTGCAATAAACATGTTGGAATGATAATGATGGTAGTTCATAAGACACTCGATTGTCGCATGATGAAGATGAATAATCTCTCTATCATATGCATTGATGAGAAGTTGAGCAACTCGATCCATATGACTATCAGACACTAAATGGTGTCTCGATATATTTAATAATACATTCCCACTACAATCCTCAAGAACTGCATCATCAAATCTAAACAAATTCTCTTCTAAAAAACTAATAATGGTCTCCCAAGTATAGTCATCACCGATTCCTTCTTCGTCAGCAAGAATATTATTTATAGATCTGAGCGCTTCACAGCATGTTTGGTTGTCATAACTAGAAAAATTATGCAAAAGAACTGGAATTGTCCGAATTTGGAGGAAATACACTCTACACTCATGTGAATATAAGCAAAAATTAGCGATACAAGCAGCACAATGGCATAAAATCTCATTAGGGTCCTCTAATTGCTCGATGATAGGTTCATAATTCGTTAAATCCAGCAATTCAACAAAAATCACACCTATTTCTTTCTGTTTGATAATATCACTAAAAAATTCTTTTTTAATAGGAGAATTATGCCTCATACGCTCAATATATGACATAATCCCTTGACTATCCTTATTAAAATAAAATTCTAAAAAAAGTTCACAGAATTCATAAAATTCCTTACTTAAATCGATATCATTACATTCTATTCGATCTATATTAATATCATTAATGGCCTTAAACCTCCTATAAGGAGGCAAAGGATTACATACATTATCTTTGTAATTCCCAATTTCCATCTTAAAGATAATGACACTTTTGAACAATCAACATGGGAAATCGAAGAAAAAGCAATTTTTTTTAATGAAAAAGAGGTTGTTGAGTTGTATGCATGCCCGTATGGATACTTTTAAAAAAAAGGCTCCGGGTAGCGTGCATATATTTGTTCTCAAGCCCGTAAGGATAATACCATGGTAGTAGCATCCGGAATGCGAGAGAAATATGAATCTTTGAATAAGTCTGGTTGGTCATTAAAACGATATATCTTGGGTGCCTTTTACTTAAATGTGTGCCATTCTGACTTCGTTCAAGATAGAGGAAGCTTCTTTGAGAGCTTTGATTAGGGCCACGCACTTCTTCCTCCTAGCAGCTACATCAGGATCTTCGGCTAAATCAGGTTTTGTAACCAAGCGCTTAAAAAGTTCTTGTCTCAATACCTCAGTTGAATTACCAATTAATATCCTATGTACTGTCTTAGGGATAACATCTGATATTTCTTTCTTACAGATACAATAATATCGGTCAACTAACTCAAGCAAAAGATCGATGTTGTTTGCCAAAGACCCGCTTTGAAGTGAGGATTGAGTCCTTTCCATAAAAGCTTTATGTTCTGCGTTCATATATGATGTTTGAATGTCAATGATTTGGTTAATAAAATTAATACATTCTTCTACTTTTTCTCTTGCGATATCTGCAATGGCTTGTGTAAGAAGGTTCTTGACTTTTGGAAAACGGTCAAGTTCGGGGAATATGACCTGTGTGTGAAGCTCCATCATACGATGATGAACAATTTCGGCTGCTTCGACTGATGGTGCTCTCATCCTCTCAATATAATCTTTGACTAAGCGATGGAATGTTGCTTCTGGGAAGAATAAACTCCTTTGAAGTCCAGAATTAGCTTCAATCATTTTTCGGACCTCTTCTCTAGACATATCCTTAACTGCTGGCATTTCTTCAAGCTTTCTTGGTAAATCATTAACTAAATAATCAATTAGATACTGTCCTCCATCTAAACCATTCATTCTAAGCTGGTCTGATGAACCGAAAAGCAAATCTTGATAAGCTGTTAGATAACCTTCCAACATCCTATACAAGAACATTTGTTGAGCTTCAAGGCTATCTCCAAATGTATCACCATATCCTTGAAGTTCGCGCTCCTTTCTCCTTAAAAGTTCATTGATTTCATTATGAACTGATGGTAATGTTGATTTAATGTGTTTCATAAGAATCTGATTGAGGGTAGATGCGAGAAAACTATATCCACATTGGTCAGCAATATCTTTGTAGTCATTTGATGTTACAAAGAATCTCCTTTCTGCTTCAATAACCTTTTCCATGGGTTTGTTATCATCAATATCTTTTTGTGATCTGTTTACAACGCCTATATACCCTAATTTCAATGGGTAAACTTTGTTAAGAAGAACATCTCTAGCATTTGTTCCCTTATCCATCAAATCGAGCTTGGTGATAACACCAATAGTCCTATGTCCTTCGGGGTCCACTTCTCTGGCAATTAATAAGGAGTCAGAGTTAGCAAGATCCATGTTTGCAGGTGTGATGGCAAGAACAATAGCATTACTTTGTTTGATGAATCTCAAAACCATTCTCCTAATTTGGTCTGGTAAATCCGCTGGCTGGCCTTCTGTAGCAACTTTTGTAAGCCCTGGTAAATCGACAAGAGTAAGATTAAGAACTGTAGGAGAATAAACCTTCAAATTGATTGGCATGTCAACAACACCGTTGTTAGATCCACACACTCTATCAGTTTCGTCCTCAATTTCTTTTCTGACATCATCAAAGCATGTAAAAACCTTATCAGGTTTATGAAGGAAAACAGCATATTCTTGTGGTTTTTTAGCACTCTCGTTGTGTATAAGCTGAAGAATAAGAGGACGGCGAGTAACAATACCAGAACCACGAGGAAGAAAATCTTTCTGAACAAGTGATTCAAGAACAGAAGACTTACCAGATGATTGGCACCCAACAACAACAATCTGAGGAAGATCAATACTATCGCTACCAACTCGTGCAAAAACATCTTGTAGTTTGTTCAGAACAGGAATAAGAGCCTCCATTTAATGAAAGTGCAGATGAAATGGGAATTTTTACCCTTGGTATTTCAATTAAACCGCATTTGTAAACAACGATTATTCTTTACATATCATGCTAATAGAACATCACTTATGGGACTATGATATATATCTTTATTATGTCAGAATCGAATCTCCTGATTCTATTGTTATGAAATGGATGTATGCTGATGATTGTATGCTAAATGAAGAGATCATTGAAGAATATTGGAGGAAACAACCACAATATATCCATAAAGCCACTAATCCAAAGGAATCTTTAGTTAGAAATATCGCTCAAAAGAGTCAAAAAATAGAGAGAACATCATTTTTCAAAAAGAAATTCATCTCAGACACTGGAAAAAATGCTGCGTCAGTTCCAATAAAAATCCTAGATATGAGAAACGGTAACCAAATTTTCTCAGTTCAAATGTCAGAGAAAAGTGACCCGATTGATATCACAAAAGAAGACCTGGTTCAAATCTCTCCCCATCTTGTGATCGATTTCCTACTAGGCAATTTTACCTTATCTCAGAAAAAATGACATAGCGGTTTTTGTCAAATTATGCTGGATGCTATCTCTACTAACCAGAGAAAGCTCCATTCGATGATGGCGTTTCGCGAGGTAACTAATCGACATATGAGATCTGAGGAAAACGATAATCTTATTATTCGAGAGCAAATCATGAGATTGTTCGAATCTATAAAAAAGTATTATTCTTTAATATATTTGGGGCTTAACAAAGATAGGGATATTTTCAGGAGATTATTGATAAATCATCATAGTGAATGTTTATTTAATGAAACCACTGCTAAAAATGGAACAACTGGGTTTAGTCGTGAGAACTATATTAATGATGTTGTTAAAAATATGCGAGAAGAGAGTGTTAAACTCTCGATCATATCGACTGCTCCAAGCTATTATCAGTTTTTTATTTTTTCTCAATCTAATGAGGAGTTTTGCAAATTTGTTGGAGATAACCATAGAGAGGAGTGGATCGATTACTTTGTTATATCAGTTTTATTCTCTCCTCCTTTTATTGATTTTTTGTATACAATATTTTCCTCATTATTGGGGGATTATTTAAGTAAGACATACGATAATCAATATACCGATCAACTTATCAATACAACTAGATCTTGTTTTATTAAGAATATGTATTTGATACCAGATATTGTGTCAAAAGTGTTTGGAAAATTGGAAATGAATAAAGTTGAATCCATATTTACCAAATTCCTAAGGTTATTGGGGAATTTTCCACTCTTTTTGTTACCATCCTATAGGGAACACATGAGAAATAAATTTGATACATTTTTAACTATAATAGGAGAAAATGTTGCGTTAATTGTTCATCTGATTAAAGATAATCTTTCAAATTCGAAGTATTGTATTGATAAAGATATGTCTGAAAGGTATAATGAATTGCAATTATTTGATAGTGTAGATTTTAGCTTTATTTTAAACCATCAAGACACAGATTATTGTTTCACTTTTTACAATCTTCGTGAAATCATAGGGAACACTAATCATACACATATTCCAATTCCCAAAGCATACGCATATTCATTAAGGCATCTCATGAAACTTTGTTCTCCGCTGCCAATCCAAGATTCCTCTAATTTAATAGATATTGATTTTCTGAAATGCCATTTAGTGTATTCTGGGAACCCTGACCAAATCCCATATAAACTCGAAATATTCAATAGTTTTTGCAATTCAAATGAGTTTAAAGAAGATATCCAACAACAGGACAAATTTATTAATGTTATCAATGATCTTCCTTTTGACACTGAAAAAGATGCCCAAATGATATCTATTTTCTGGAAAACCGATTTCATGATACAAAAGCTCAAAAGGATTATTAATAGAAATTTGCTTCTGGCTCAAACGAGAATCCAGAATCTTTTAATTATCCAAAAAATTGAGAAAAATACCAATTCATTGGCATATTTATGCTCAAAAGCACTTAATAATGACAGTTTAAATTTTGCTTGTTATCGACTGGAGGAATCATATTTACTAGCATTTGATCAGTTAGTATCAGATTTTATTTTGCGCAACGGAACTAGTATTATTAATGAGTTGATCAAAAAACCTAAGTCATTATGTTTGTATAATAACATAGAATTGTTTAGTAACTGGAGTCAAGAGTTCACACAAATCCTTACAAGTGAGAGGACCCCGATTCAGCTTATTTATGATATATATGGACAAAGGTTAAAAGCAAAAGAAATTTTCCAAACTTTGGGATTTATTGAATATGATTCGGATAGAGATCGGGAATTCTACCAAATTATATTTGCTTATTATAATATTCCGAATATTACATCATGCCTAGCGTATTTATATAAAAATTTTACTGATGACCCTACAATATCAAACATTTCTATTAAAGAAACCAAATCTTTCTTAAGTGAGCTGATTGCCCCTCATTATGGACAAATTGATCCTACATTCCATTATGAAATTCTTTTCGAATCCATTATACGTAGAATTAAAGTTGCTCTAATATTTGAAGATCCTGTCTTAATCAAGAAAGTATTTAAAAATCTTCAGTCAGATAACAATAGTGCCTTGATTCAATATTTCGATGGCGTTTCGGGATTCTTTGTGAATATTGAGTTAAAAGGTAGTGTTGAAATCGAAAGTGGATATCCTATCATTATAGCGGCAAATCGAGAAACACCCACCCCAACCAAACCCATCCATCAAAAAACCCTATCAGTTGCCAAAAAGCATGGATCACATGAGATTGTTTTTTCAATCGATCAATCTATCAATCAGGCAGAACTGAACTCGTATTGCATTCATTTCGATGCTCTTGATGATCGAAAAAGTATTGAAGAGTTAATAGTGCGTATTCTTTTCCAAAAAAGGAGTGAAGATCATATGAGAGTACTCAGAACAAAAGGTGTTGCTGATACTGAAACAGTCTTCAAATGGTTTCTACGTCGAGGATAAACTCTACAAACGATTATTTTTATTATGAGAGTTGTTATCGGATGCGATCATGGTGGGTACTCATTAAAGGACCATGTCATTAATTTGCTCAAGTCCAAAGGCTATGAAATCATAGATGTTGGTACTCATAGTGCTGATAGCGTTGATTATCCCGATTATGCTGTTTTAGCAGCCAAAGAGATCAACGAGGGGAGAGCTGATAAAGGGATTGTTATTTGTGGCAGTGGAATAGGGATTTCTATTGCAGCGAATAAATGTGCTGGGATTCGGTGCGCTTTGTGCCATGATCACCTCACCGCATCTTTAAGCCGACAGCATAACAATGCTAACATGGTTGCACTGGGGGCAAGGATTATTGGTGTTGAAGTTGCAACTGATATTGTCCTGACATTCCTTAACACTGAGTTCGAAGGTGGAAGGCATGAAAGAAGGGTGACCAAAATAGCAGAAATCGAAAAAGACTAAATACCGATTTTTATTGTTGGCTTTAGCATATCATTTCTATTAACAAGAATAGCTTTTTGCCTGAAATTTGCAGTTTTCACAATTCTATCTGCGAAATTGGAGCAATCAACCTGATTTATTGCCTTTTCGAATGGAATAATCTCATATTTTTGATCTTTTTCTTTGTTTAATCCCTTAAGTTGCTTGATTTTCTCGGTCATCCAACTATTAACATTTTTATTGTGCATATTTTGACCATATTTTCCCGCCACTTTCCACATTAATTCATAATCGTCACTTTGGCGATAATCTTTGCTTATTTCATCATATGAAATTGATATATCTTTCGTTTCAATGGAATTCTTAATTGCACATTCAGGAATATTGTTTGATTCTTTTGAATTTATAATGATGTTAAGGCACCTTTCTTGTTCAACACACAGTTTAGTGAGTTTATTCAGCGTTTCTTCGAGTCTTTTATTCACATTGTCGAGTTTGTTCCGAAAGTCTTCAACAGACATTATGGCAATTTTTTAGAAATAAGAAAAATTTTTAATACGAATCATCTGATTCAGCATGAATCTCTCCCAATTCCCATTTAACATTCTTCTGTCTCTTGCTTATTATATAGTTCTCGAAAGAGGAAACGATTAGAAACATTAAGGAGAAGAGAAAATACTTTGATTCTCTATTCACCATTGGGATGGAGTAAAGTTCAATTCCAGGAAGCAAACTGATGATATATTGAACAGAATAAGGAACAAAAAGCATGAATGGAATTAGATAATAAATGCAAGAAAGATCCCTTTGGTATTTTCCATATATTATTGCCCAAATTATGAAACCTGGCCACAAAAAATTGGAAATAGAATTGATGCGAGTAGCATATGATAAGAGTTCAGCTTCGAATTGAGAATCTTCAAGCATACGAAATCCGGTTGATTTCACTTCAATGAATGAACGAATACAAAAAACAATAAACAAATACCCCACAACAAAAACAGAAAGATTATTCCTACATGCTTTCGTCCTAAAATACAAGCAATGAATATAAAATACAATTAAACATACAGAACTAAGATCACTAAAAACTCTATATATTAAAAATGGGATGAAGAAAATCGTTTGTAAGAAAATACCCTTGGTTAATATGAAGAAGAAACTTAAAACAAAACTTGAAACTGATGCTAATAATGACAAAAAGAAGCTAATTGGGTTCCTAGTTGTTGCAAATTTGTAAATATAAAATGTTATGATTCCAAATTCGCAAAATACAATTAATTCGTGTAACTTTTGCCTAATTGTATATGTCTCTGTCCCTCCTGAAAGAATACTGACATCCATGGTAGAGAAGCTCATATTCTTATCTTTCATGGTAAATGTGATCTTAACCGAATCAAAGTTAATAATCGGCTTTCGAACAATAGACAGTTTTTGTTGATCTTTTGTTAATAATACATTATTGAACTCAAATACTTGATGATAGTGTTGAGAATTCTCTATTGTGTGATATATATCTATTATAAAGCTAATCGGTTCATTGCTAATCATGTCAACGCTACCAGCAAAAACGAGACTAATATCCGCAAAACAGTTAATATAATTCAGATTATATGTTGTCATATGATATGATGTCAATAGAGATGCTTTGTCGAAATTTAGCTCATATTTTCTCTCAACATTTGATACCGAAAACAATGATCCAAAAACAACAGGAATAAAGCATGCCACAACCATTACCGCCAATACGCTCAGAAAATAATATAGCTTCTTTAAGTTATCTGATCCGAGGGAGAAGTGGTTTTTTTCGACTGACACTAATTCCATCATATTGGTTTTTATATCACATGTCTTAACCATGTTGTAAACCTGTTACATTGTCAATAAAACATGTCATTTCATCTGGGTGGTTAGATAGTGTAAACTTCTCATTTGAATTCAAAGAAAATGTCACAAAACTTCTCAGAATTGAGAGTGCGAGAAAATATTAATAGAAAACTTTTAGTTTTTCTTAATTGTGGTCATTTGACATCATTATTATGTTTGGCACAAAGGGAACTTTGATATCTCTTTGTTTCTTGGCATTATCCCTATGTAATGTCTGTTTTAGAGATCGGATTGCTCATATTGAGTCTTTGAAGCCTCTTAGCCAGAAATTCGGTCATTCTGTCACG
>Ga0209639_1002179_pt1 | contig 16308 bp, 12 predicted proteins | sample EPASupsiteHSE605_FD_187268 | JGI IMG/M metagenome (GOLD analysis project Ga0209639, IMG submission 187268) | Bioremediated contaminated groundwater from EPA Superfund site, New Mexico - Sample HSE6-05 (SPAdes) (version 2) | ecosystem: Environmental > Aquatic > Deep subsurface > Groundwater >...
TAACAACAGCATTGCCCTTATCCGTAATGTAAGCGGACAAATACTCGGAAAACGCAAGCCAATTGCTTGCGAGGTTTATCCTGCCGAAGAAGCTATGATCATTATCCGGCGATTGTTTGCCGAAGCCGGCTGATTTCTTTCTCATAAACAAGCTATCCAGCCCGGTAACTTCTTCGGAGTTTCCGGGCTTTTTTTTACTCCATCACCCAACTTCCGGAAGGTTTTTGATCGCTTCCAGGGATTGTGGTTTAATAACTGGAAAGGTTCATCGTGCTGTAAACTTTGAAATTTTAAGGTTTCATTTGTTTGGAAAAGGCTCAACTTACGAAACCTGAATTAAAAATTATGGTACGCTGCATTTGACGTTGTTCCGTAAAATATTGTTAGGGGAAAGGATACTCCTCCAGAGTTTTTGAAAAGAAGAGTTGCTATTTTCGTCCGGTTGAAACCTGACGGGTATATACAGGCGGCTCCTTCGGAGTTAGGACTGTTATGTGTGATGTATCTGTTGGATTGGAGAGATTGATGATAGCTATAAAGGCAGAACCTGTATTTGAGCATTAATGTATTCGTTGTGTACAGGTTGAATTTTTTTCAACAGATAGGGTGGAGTGCTTCCTCGAAATACGGTGCCTTCGGCTTGAAAAAGTTCGTCGTCTTTGTTTTTTATCATGGCTGATGAAACGATATCGAGTACTGATTTTATGACCGATGCAGCGATAGTTGCCGTAGGGTTTAGCTTTAAGGTGGAAAGTATAGTATCTATTTTGGGTGACGTAATCAGTTCGTTAAGGGTTTGTCCTGATTCGCGGATATCTTTATCACTTTCGATGATTTTTATTACATAGGTAACATAGCTTCCAGGATTTCCGGGGCCATAAATTAATAATCCGTTACCGGCGATAGGTAAAATTTTGCCCGACTTAGCTTCGGGAAAATAAGCTTCAAGAATTACCGGAGTCTTTTGTGAATCGTCGGTTTCAGCAAAAGCAGCCCGTAAAACGCAAAGCTCGGAGTTTCCATGCAGGAAGGAATCACCACGCTTAAGCAGGCGAATTTGTCGCAGTACAATGCCAATTGAAGTTGGTTCTGGTGTCATAAAAATAGATTTATTTTGGTTAATTATTTTTAGAAATGTAAATTCTTATTTGTAAATCTAATTTTTCAAAGCAATAGGTTTGTCAATAAAAAAATATTATCTCTATCTAATGTTTATTTAGTTTAATCTTATAATAAATTTTTTCACTGATATATAAAGCTGCCAGAATAAGCAATATAGTTAGTCCTCCGTCTATTGGAGCACCACCTCCTATCGGAGGCGCTCCTACGGGTGCACCTGTTCCGTTTGAGCCAGTACCGGGCCCTCCCGGGCCATCGGCAAGGGATAATCCTGTGCTACTCACAAATAGTACAAATGTGATGATTGCAATTTTGAAATTATTTTTCATGACTAAATAGTATTGATGTGTTTAGTATACGAAAATCTTTTGTGTCATCATTTTATGGTTACCATATATCCTGATTAGATAAATATCGGTTGTATAATTTGCAGGGATCGTTGTTTTTCCATTTCCATTCACGTTAACGCTGTTTAGTAATTTCCCTGTAGGATCAATTATTTCAATCTTTATGAAATGATAGTATTTTGTTAAATGACAGGAATACCATTCCATGGCGTTTGTGTGTTTCGCCAGTTAAAATATTCCTGTGTGCATTTTTTTCCGCTCTCAACCAATGCTTTTTTCTCAATTGAGTTCAGGTTGAAATCGGTGGTTCTCACTTTTAATGTATCAATAAAGATGGTACGTCCCCAGTCGTTTTGGTGCAAATGCTGCCGGTTTGCGGATTCCATCAGGAAGTTGAGTAATGCACTGGTATAATCTTTAATGTTGTCTATTTGTTCGGGAGGAAGTCGCCAGTGGTCGCGGCTGTAATCGATTACCTCTTTCGAGTCGAGCCGCATACCGATAGTTTCATAGTTAAATACATAGTCTTTATCTTCAATGTAATCTACCAGGACCCCATTAGCAGGATTACTCAGGTATTTTATATTGTCGAAAAGGTTAATCGGGTAATTCCATGTAACGCCGCCATCTACCATAATGTCTTTTTTGTATTTGTACGACTGAAAGAAAAGTGGAATACCCATCGACATACGTACAGCCTCTTTTACCGGCAGGTTTTTAAACTCATCACTTTCATGACTCATGACCACCGCCGTTTGTTGTGAAAGATTGGTTGCCACAACATAGAGATCACGGAAATTGAGCGAGTTTTTCATTTGCTGAAGCTGGGCAAAAGTTGTGTCGGGGCTTCCGGTTTTTTCTTTAATCAGTTGTCCCATCCATTCAATAAAATTATCTCCTTTGTAGAAACCATATTTCCGGAGCAACCTTGCAATTGCAACAGGTAAAAAGGAACCATCCTCAAACGACTTGAAATCGGTATCAGAAATAATACGCGATAGATCAATATAATTGTAGTTTAGAGCAAGTAAGGTGGCCGAAATAGCGCCTGCCGATGTGCCTGCAACTCGTTTGATGCTTTTCAGATATCCCATTTGATCCAGGATTTCTAACGCTCCACCATAGGCAATGCCTTTTACACCGCCGCCTTCTAAAATCAGATTTTGAAAATTATAATTCATGGTTGATTGTGTTTTTTTACCACAGAGTTCGCGGAGATTTTAATTGTGCTCTTTGTATATTCTTTGTGGTTGTAGGTGTTTTAACTGTTTTTCTTCTTTTTTAGTGGTGAGATTTTCTGCAACAGGTCGAACCAGAACGGTGCGCCCATCGAAGCGGCAAAGGCTGTGGCTGCTATTCCGAAAAGCTTTTGTATCCAAAGCAATATAACAAAGATCCAGGATGCAGCTTTGTATTTTCCGCTGGCTTCATTGGCTTGTTTACAAATGGTTTTCGAAACATTTTTCCATCCTAAAGGAATAGGTAACGATTGTAGCATTACAGCATAGGTTGAAAAAGTTTTTCCTGTATCAATCTTTGTAGGTAGTGTCATGTTTGTGCTCGCATTCATTGTGTCGATAGCAGCAGAGTCATTTGCTTTGGCTTGTGCTGTTACGCGAGCCCCCACAAAAATTGTTTCGCCGTTCATGGTTACATACATTGTATCTATTTTTCCATTATCGGCTACAAAAGCAGCTTGTTGTGCAATGTTGTCGGCCGCTTTCGGATTGTTTATGAAATGTTTCGTAAGCTGAATCACGTCGATATTGAAAAACACACAAATGCCAAAGGCAACAACCATCGACCATGTTTTGGCGTAACGTTTGTAAATGCCTGTTACTCTGTCCATGGCTAAATTAAAGAACTCTTCAATTTTCTTTTGGAGATCTTCATAGGTTTTGCTTTGAATAGCCAGTTGATAGATAAAATCGCCTACTTCACCTAAGTTGGCAAGATTTGCTTTTTTGAGTTTTAGAAGAGGATCTGTTATATTTTTAAACTCGTCGGAATGTGTATCCAGTTGTTTAATGGCTGTTTCAATTAATGCCTGACTGAAATTTGAAGCAGGAATGTAGTTTGGTAACTTTCGGCTATCCTTTTGTAAAACTTTATAAAAAGGAGATGTTTTAATGTTTTTCAATACTTCTTTCCAATTAGTATCGAAAAACAGGTGGTCCATTGCATGTTTCAAAAGTTTGTTTCTTGATTTCAAACTGGTGAAAATTAATTCGTTGATTCCGGTAACCATGATGGATACCAGCAGAATGATGAAAATCAATGACAAAATAACGTCTAAGATAGGACTGTCGATCATGGCAAATGTTTATTGGTTAATACTTGATTGTGGTGCTGAATTTTTCACAGCAGACCATTGATTATTAATTACAGACTATTGGTTACATACATACTTACTGTGAATAAACTCTTTTTCAGTAGGGTGTATGCAATACCATACCCCTTCGGTTTTATACACAGGGATTATGATTCCACGATTAAGACTACGCAGAATTTTAAATTCGATACCAGCACCAGCTCTTACATTTAATTTGTTGGCAGTTATTTCGACCGTAAAGAGTGGGATGGGCGCAGGAGTATAGTTGTTGAGGTTTGTAAGCTTTTGGGTGATCAGTGGATAAAAATTCAGTTCAGCACTTTCTGTCGTATTACCGCCGAAAAAAGCCGTTCCTGGACAGCTTTTGGTAATTCCGCTACCGTTGGTTCGTTTCCCGGTTTTTAGGTCGTACCAGTGATGATAAACCACGCTGTTTTTGTCAGGAATCAGATTGAATTTCCGGCATAACAAAGCGTTCAGCATGAGGATAGTTTCGTGGTGTTCAGGAGTCATGATGTCTTTTCCGCTGTCGAAATTCCCCAAATGTTCAATGCAGATTCCCGTTTGATTGGCTCCTTTGATTCCTGCCGGAATCATATTTAAGTTTCTGCAAACAGCAATCATGCCATCCGGAAAAGTGGTAAGGTTTTGTGCAATGGCAGCATAGCCGCAATTTTTTACATGATAGTTTTCCATTCCCTGAAGCAGGGTAAAATGATTTTTTCCGTTAAAACCTTTGTGGTCGGGCTGGTAAGTATGGTGATTCTGGATAATTTTAATTACCCGGTTCGCCTTGAAATCAGTAAGCCAACCACTGAATTCTATGCTGTCCATCAATAAAAAAGTGCCATTTTTTTTCATCTCAATCTAAAATTTGGCGTAATGTTTTCCGAAAAGAAAAATCTCAAACATTCATCACGGTCCTACTGTTGAGTATTTTTATTTTGTCTGGGACACCCTGTAGAGAAAAAAAGCAGACAATAACAGAAAAGAAGAAATACAAGGCTAAAACAAAATGTATTTTAAACAAATGTACATTAATAAAATGTGAAAATCGTAATTGTTGAAAACTTTTTTCACAGGTAATTAGGTAGTTAAATACTTGAAATGATTAGATTTTTAAAGTTTGATCGATAGATAAAAATAATACAGATTCAAAAAATAATATAATTATGAATAATGGAGTTTGAATTTATTTTAATAAAAAAAAGGACTGCAGTGCTGCAATCCTTTTAAGTGACTCCGGCAGGATTCAAACCTGCAACCTTCTGATCCGTAGTCAGATGCTCTATTCAGTTGAGCCACGGAGCCATTTTGTGAGTGCAAAAGTACACTTTTTTATTAATCTGCAAGCGTTTGATGTACTTTTTTTTCAAAATTCCATATCATTATAGTCTGAGCAATTCATTTTCACTACATTTGTCCTTTGTAAATCTTTTTATACTATGCGCAGTTTATTCGCTACGGTTTTTCTGTTCTTATATGCATGCACTTTTTCGCTTTCTGCTCAGAATTTCTTTACAGAAATAAAAGAATCTGATTTGAAATCATCTCTTTTTTATGAAGAGAAGAAAAAAGATCCAAACGAAACCACTTTTGATAACAGGGGCTTAATGTTTGGCTTAAACCTGGGGATGTTAAAGGCAAATGGGTATAATGCAAACTATTACAATGGAAGCTCAAAGAATGTAAATACCATTAATTACATTCTGAACAACCAATATTACTATAATGATATTCGTCGTGAACTGAATAATCGTGATTTTGAATTGTATGAACTACCATCTCAAATGAAGTTCGATCTTACGTTGAGTGTGGGTTTTTACCTTCGTTATCTTTTAAATCAGCACAACGGATTTTTTATCCAGTTTAACTATGCAAAACTTAGTACAAATGATGTGTTTACCCTTAAAATAGATTCGGCTAATTTTACTTCTGAACCATCGCTTCGTCTTTATAATATTTATGGACAGGAAGAGAGAACCTATATTGACTTTGGATTTCATCACGAAAATCGCTTGGGCAATAAAACCAATTGGTTTATAGAAACAGGATTCAATATTAATAGTACTAAAGTATTGAAATCGGGAATTACTATTGGAAGTCTTGATTACAGTATTATCAATGTATATGGAAGTCAGGGATATGTGCCTGGCTCAGGAGTTTCCCCGTATAGTGTAACTCAAACCGGAATAGGATATGGTTTTTTTGGGACTGCAGGCATCCGGTTACTTTTCAATGAGTATGTATCGATAGACCCTTATATGTCTTTGTATTATCAGAGGACAGGCCTTGATGGATACTCGGATTTCAAACTTTCATACACCTTTATGGTTCGTATATTGTTACGTAATTTCTTATAACAGAATATCAGGTATAACTAAATAACAGAATGAAAATGAATCGTTTAAAAGTAATTTGTTTGTTAATGGTTCTGGGGGTTAGCTCTGCTTTTGCTCAGAATATAGTGAACGATCAGGTAATAAATCAGGTTGTTCAGAAAATTGCAAAAGAAAGGGGAGTTGTAGATCAGGCTCGTTTGCAAAAAGGAGTAAAACAATGTGCCACCATTTGGAATACAAAAGATGGGAGCGTAGAATATTTTACTCAGTTTTGCGCCGAAAACTATATCTCTGACGACAAAGAACTGGATGTTGTTTTTGGAAAGATTCAGGATAACTTTGAAATACTGTTTGGTAATTTCAATAAAATAAGTGTTGACCTGAAACTTCCATTACACCTTGATAAAGGGAAAGTACTTCCGGTCGACGAAATATTTGGTGGATATGATGTTTCTGCTCATTTCAATGATGATATGTTTGCAAACAGAGTAGCGTTTATCGTTCTGCTGAATTTTCCGTATTATACTCTGCAGGAAAAAACAAATCTGGGTATGAGCTGGACCAATCGTCAGTGGGCTTACGCTCGCCTGGGCGATATGTTTATTACTCGTATTCCTGCCGAATTAAACCAGAAAATTTCGGAAGTAACAACCTATGCTGATACTTATATTTCCGACTATAATGTTTATATGGGCAATCTGGTTGATCAAAAAAATAAAACCTTATTTGATAAAAATCTGAAACTCATTACTCATTGGGGTTTACGTGATGAACTAAAATCGAACTATGCTGGTAAAGCCGGTATAGAAAAACAAAAAATGATTTATCAGGTAATGCTTGGAATCATTAATCAAACCATTCCAGCGGAAGTAATTAATAATAGTGAACTTACCTGGAATCCATACCTGAATAAAGTATATAAAGATGGAAAAGAAGTTGCCTTTAAAAGCGAACCAAATATGCGTTATCAGCATATGCTTAATATTTTCAGGGCAATAAAAGCGGTGGATGCACACTCTCCGTTTTACAATACTTACATCAAGCGTAAATTTGAACAGGAAATGGAAATTCCTCAGGAAGAAGTTGAAAAGCTCTTTATTTCGTATGTTTCATCACCACAGGTTAAGAAGGTAGCGTCTTTAATCAGCAAACGTCTGGGACGTAAACTCGAACCGTTTGATATTTGGTATGATGGCTTTAAAGCAAGAAGTAACGTGTCTGAAAAGATGCTCGACTCAATCACAAAGGCTAAATATCCGAACAAACTTGCACTTGCCCGTAATCTTGCAAAAATATTAACGACATTAGATTTTAAATTAGGAAAGGCAAATTATATTGTATCTAAAATTACAGTTGATGCTTCACGTGGTGCCGGACATGCATGGGGTGCAATGATGAAAGGTGATAAAGCACGTTTACGTACACGTATTGGTGCTGATGGAATGAACTACAAAGGATACAATATTGCAGTACACGAATTTGGACACAACGTTGAGCAAACACTTTCACTGTATGATGTGGAAAACTATCTGATGAATGGTGTTCCCAATACTGCATTTACTGAAGCATTGGCTTTTATTTTCCAAAAGAGAGATCTCGAGCTTTTGGGAATCAAAAATGATAATCCACAAAAAGAATATCTGCTTACGCTGGATAATTTCTGGGCTACCTACGAAATTATGGGAGTATCGCTGGTTGATATGAATGTTTGGAAATGGCTCTATGAGCATCCTGAAGCTACTCCGGAACAATTAAAAATAGCGGTAGTATCAATTGCAAAAGATGTATGGAATAAATATTATGCGCCAGTGATTGGAGTTAAGGATAGTCCGATACTTGCAATTTATTCACACATGATTGACTCTCCGCTTTATCTCTCGGCATATCCACTGGGTCATCTGATCGATTTTCAGATTGAAAAACAGATTAAAGGAAAGAATTTTGGTGATGAGGTAATTCGTATGTACACTCAGGGTCGTATGGTTCCTCAGGTTTGGATGAAAAAAGCAGTAGGGATGGAACTCTCCGCACAGCCAATTCTCGAATCAGTTGAAGATGCACTCAAAGTTGTAAGGAAATAATTGACAGAAGTTTACTTATAAAAGATTCTTTTCCTGTTTTGATTATTATACACAAGTCAACAGGAAAAGAATCTTTTTAATATTAATATGTGAATAGTATGAAACGTTGCGATTGGCCCGGAAATGATGCACTGATGATTAAGTATCATGATAAAGAATGGGGAGTTCCTGTTCATAATGATCAGAAACTATTTGAGTTTTTAGTTTTGGACGCATTCCAGGCAGGTTTAAGCTGGAAAACAATTTTACACAAGCGAGAAAATTTTAGAGAAGCTTTTGATCAGTTCGATTACAGGATTATTGCCAATTATGATGAGTCGAAAAAAAATGAACTAATGCAAAATACAGGCATTATCAGAAATCGACTCAAGATAGAATCGACAGTGACGAATGCCCGTGCATTTTTGGATGTACAGAAGGAATTTGGTTCGTTTGATGCTTATATCTGGCAGTTCACTGGAGGTAAAATGCTTGTGAACCATTGGAAATCACTTTCTGAAATACCTGCAAAAACAGCAGAATCGGATGCGATGAGTAAAGCCTTATTGAAACGAGGATTTAAATTTGTGGGAAGTACTATTTGTTATGCCTTTATGCAGGCTGCAGGAATGGCAAATGATCACTTAGTTGATTGCTATCGATATAAAGAAGTTCAGTATCAGTAAAATATAGAATGCAAAATTATATTGGAGAAATAGCAGCATTGATAACGGCATTTTGCTGGACAATCACTGCACTGGCATTTGAATCGGCTAGTTTAAAAGTAGGTTCAATTGCTGTTAATATTATACGATTGAGCTTCGCATTTTTGTTTTTAGGAATATATTCATTGGTAACCAGAGGATTGTTTATTCCGGTAGATGCAACAACTCATAATTGGATTTGGCTTTCACTTTCAGGGTTGATAGGTTTTGTATTAGGCGATTTATTTCTGTTTGAATCTTATACTATTGTCGGATCAAGAATATCGATGCTGATAATGACAACAGTGCCCTTAATTACATCTGCAATCAGTTTCGTATTTTTGGGAGAACGATTAACGCTGTCGAATCTTATGGGGATGATTTTGGTTGTTTCCGGTATTGCATTGGTAATTCTACAACGCGCAGATGGAGATAAGAAATTTAAAATCAATCATTCGTTGAGAGGATTGCTTTTTGCTTTTTTAGGTGCTGTTGGACAATCTGTCGGGCTGGTAATGAGCAAGGTAGGTATGGGCGATTTTGACCCATTTGCAGCTACTCAGATTCGGGTAATTACAGGTATTGCAGGTTTTGTAATCGTAGTTTCATTATGGAAAAAATGGGGAATGGTAAATGGAGCTGTTCGTGATTTTCAGGCAATGAAACGAATAACATTAGGATCGGTCTTTGGTCCATTTCTCGGTGTTTCATTATCTCTTTTGGCTGTTCAGTATACCAAAACAGGAATAGCGTCTACCATTATGTCAATTATGCCTGTGCTGATTATTCCCCCTTCAATATGGCTATTTAAACAGAAAATAACTTCAAGAGAGGTGGTTGGAGCATTAATCAGTGTTATCGGGGTTGCCTGTTTTTTCTTGTTTAACTGATGATTCTGGTTTTTATAGATAAATATTGTGTGAATTCTACAATGCTTAGTACTTTTGTTGAATAAAAATAACGAGCTGCTATTATGAAAAAGATTCTTTCTTTACTGATTGTTAGTGTTTTGATTTTTTTTACTTCATGTAAATCCTTAAAGGTTGAAAAACCGGTTGAATCGTACAATCCTCCGGTAATAAGTCCTAAACCATCTGTAATTACAGTTCCAATTGAAGTTGATATTGCTTCCTTGCAATCAATGATTAATTCAAAGGTTACAGGGTTATTGTATGAAGATAAAAGTCTGGAAGATAATAACAATGATAATACAATGATAAAAGCTTGGAAGAAAGAAGATATTACTTTTTCCATTAATGGTAATGAGCTTTCTTATCGTCTTCCTCTGAAATTATGGGTAAAGACAGGTTTTAAATTCGAAAAACTTGGTATTACGCTTTCTGATTATTATGACTTGAATGCAGCGATAGCATTGCGGTATAAAACCAGAATTTTTATTGATAAAAACTGGAATGTAGCAACATCTACCTCTTCTGAAGGTTATGAATGGCTGGAATCACCAACATTAAGAATCGGAACTTTCGATGTGCCGGTGAAATTTATTGCAGATATGGTTATGAAAGCTGGTCAGAAGAAAATCAATGAAGAAATAGACAAAGCTTTATCAAAATATATCACTTTGAAAAAGATGATACAAGGACCTTGGGTCAGTTTACAAAATCCGATTAAAGTGAATGATGAGTATAAACTTTGGCTAAAGGTATCTCCTCAGGAAATTTATGCAACTCCATTTACCTCGGCAAATAATAAAATCAAGATGTCAGTAGGGATAAAATCCTATCTGGAAACATTCATGAGTGCCGAAGCACCGAAAAGTACTCCAAACAATAATTTACCACCACTCACAATTGCTAATAAATTAGATGATTCATTTTTAATCAACGTAGCGGCAGATATTACGTATCCGGTTGCCACTGAAATGGCTCGAAAGCAATTGCAAGGGAAGATGTTTAAACAAGGGAAAAAGACCATAATCATTAAAGATATTGAATTGTATGGAAGTAACGGATACTTGGTTGTGAGTGTTGATGTTGAAGGAAGTGCTCGTGGAAAAGTTTATTTGACGGGAATTCCGTATTATGACCCTGAGAAACAGACTATCAGCGTGAAAGAGTTTGATTTTGAAATGAAAACCAAAAATGTGTTACTCAAATCAGCAAATTGGCTTTTGCATGATACATTTCTGAAAATGATGCAGCCGTACTTGTCATTCCCAATTGGAGATAAATTGGCGGATTCACGTCAAATGATTCAAAATCAATTAAGTAATAATCGTATACAAAAAAACATTCTGCTTAACGGAAATATTCAGGATTTAAAAATAGATACAGTAGTTTTAACCCAAGAATCAATAAAGGCCAATGCTGTGATGAAAGGTAAAATTACAGTAACTGCTGACTCTTTTTAGAATGAAGCGTGTTGTGATTTTAACGGGAGCTGGTATTAGTGCTGAAAGTGGAATAAAGACTTTTCGTGATTCGGATGGTTTGTGGGAAAATCACCGGATTGAAGATGTTGCAACACCTGAAGCATGGTATCGAAATCAGGAGTTGGTTTTGGAGTTTTATAATCAGCGGAGAAAACAACTCTATGAATGTAAACCCAATGAGGCTCATTATGCATTGGTTGAACTTGAAGATAAATTTCGGGTAAATATTATAACTCAGAATGTGGACGACCTGCATGAACGGGCTGGCTCCAGAAATGTTTTACATTTACACGGAGAGTTGAAGAAAGCAAGAAGTACGGTAGATGAATCAATTATTGTAGATATTCCAAGTTGGGAGCTGAAAAAAGGTATGTTATGTCCAAAAGGTTCCCAATTAAGACCTCATATTGTTTGGTTTGGCGAAGCTGTCCCCAATATTGAATCTGCCACTGAAATTACATCAGAAGCAGATATCTTTATTGTGATAGGAACGTCCATGAATGTTTATCCTGCAGCAAGCATAATTCATTATACTTCCAAACAATGTGTTAAATTTTTGATTGATCCAAAAGAAATTTCAAATTTAGGATACAATAACATTACTTTTATACAGGATAATGCTACTACAGGTGTGCGTAAAGTAGTAAATCAATTATTGAGGGAGACTGTCTGATCTTATGAAATCAATATATTGTCAATATCGCAATATGACTTATAATGTCACTATTATGCTGATTTTGTTTATTTTATTGATTGGAAATTGTAATTCAACGTACGCACAGCGAGTACCACAAAAAATAGATTCTTTATTAAGGATTGCACCATCGGTAAATGATACAACCCGTATATTAAATTATTTGAAAATAGCTCAATATTTTGAAGATTCATCACTTACAAAAGGATTATATTATAGCTCATTGACGTATAGGGAGTCGGTAAAATTTCGATATGTGAATGGTCTAAAAGAATCTCTATTGAGTAATGCTAGGTATTTTCAAATGTATGAAGATCGAAAACAAGCATTTGCATGTTACAAAACAGCACTCCAAGTTGCAAATATTACTTTAGATCAAGATTATAAAACAAAAGTATTGATTTCTTTAGGAAACTATTATTCAAATATAAATGATATTCCAAAAGCAATTAAGTGTTTTCAGGATGCAATAGAAATATCTTCAAACATTAAGGATTATGATATCTTAGCAAAGTCATTGATAGGTCTTTCAATAACGTATTCGATAAAAACTCAAGAGCTTAATGTTGCGTATTATTATGCGAAACAGTCTGTTATTAATGCTATACTAAGTAGATCTCCGATAGTATTGATAAATTCTTATGGGGCTCTTATAGAATATTACGCTCGGGTAAATGATTCAGTAAATGTAATACGATGTGCTAATAATATATTAGAGATTGGAAGGGAAAATAAAGTAGATTATGCAAACGCTTATGCATATTCTCTTTTGGCAGGTTATTATAATTTAATAAGAAATGAAAATTGTGCTATTTATTATTATAATAGGGCAATTAAAGCTTATAATGAGATGTCTTTTTCATTTAATGTGAGTAATATATACACAAGATTAGCTCAACTTTATTCGCGAAAAAAACGATATAAGGTTGCGTTAGAATATAATAAAAAAGCTTTAGCAATACGAATTACAGGAGAGTATACTCTTTTAGTTGCTAGTTCGTATGTAAACATTGGCGATTCGTATATGAACCTTGGGGATTATAAAAAATCAGAAGAGTATCTATTAAAAGGTCTTAAATTATCTGAAAATTCGGGTAAATTAATACATATAGCCTATGATTATAGTAAGTTGTATGAGTTGAATAAGAAGAAAGGAGACTATAAAAAAGCCTTGAATTATTACACTCAGTATGTTTATTATAATGATAGCCTTAATAAGATTAATGATTTAAAAAAGATAAAAGATATCCAGTCAGATTATGAGGTATTAAAGCGGGAAAAATTATTGCAGGCACAAACCTATCAACTCACTAAGAGTAAGCAGTCAATGTTGCTTTTAATATTGTTTACAGTTGTTTTAACTTTCACGCTTTTGATCCTTTTCTTCTTTTACCGGAACAATAAGCGGTTTTCGGAGCAGTTGGAGATAAATGTAAAAGCCAGAACAGTGGAGTTGGAGCATGAGGTGGAGATGCGAAAGCTGATAGAATCGGAATTGGTGAAAGCCAAAGAAATAGCGGAAAAGTCGAATGAAGCCAAGAACAGATTTTTGGCAACAACAAGCCACGAAATACGAACCCCCCTAAATGGTATCTTGGGTTTTTCGAATTTGTTGCTAAATGATGACTTAAGTGTTCAACACCGTGAATTTATCCAGATTATTCATGATTCGGCAGGTCATTTATTTGATTTGATACGGGAGATAATAGATTTTTCAAAAATAGAGAGAGGGGAAATAGCGTTTATTAGTGATTCATTTAATCTACATGAGGTAATCCACTCAATAGAAAAAGTAACCAAGATTTCACATCAGGATAGCAAACCGGACTTTTATGTAAAGATAGAAGCAAATGTCCCGGAATATCTGAAAGGAGACGAAGGCAGACTCCGTCAGGTATTGTTTAACCTGATCAATAATGCCTTTAAGTTTACGGAAGAAGGATTTGTAAGTTTGGAAGCCAGGTCAGTCAAATCAGATTTAAATAAAGAGCGAATACAATTTGTGGTAAGAGATACCGGTATAGGGATTGTAGAAACGGAGATAGAAAATATCTTTAAAGATTTTGTACAGCTTAATACCGATATGAATTCAACAAGAAAAGGGATGGGTCTGGGTCTTTCGATCTGTAAACAAATAGTGGAAGGGCAGAACGGAGAAATACGAGTAGACAGCAAACCCGGATCCGGGAGTCGTTTTATTATCGAATTAACGTTTGAAAGAGTTCAGGAATCATTGCAAAAGAAAGATTTATTAGAACTGGAAGATCTGACGAGTTCGTCTATTCGGATTTTGTATGCGGAAGATAAATTAGTAAATGCGATGGTTTTGAAAAAGTATTTAATGCTACAGGGGGTAAAAGTAGATATTGCAGAAAACGGAAAAGTAGCATTAGAGATGTTGGAAAGAGGGACATATGATTTGGTATTGATGGATATAGAAATGCCGGTAATGGATGGATATGAGGCAACAAAGGCCATTCGAAGACTATCGGATGAAAAGAAGCGGAATATCCCGGTGATAGCTTTGACGGCTCATGCATTGGATGAATTTGAGCAGAAGAGTTACGAGGCCGGTATGAATGCGTTTCAAACAAAACCTTTGCAAATTGAGTCGTTAATGAAGGTAATACGTACCTTTGTAGCACGATAATAAATTGATGATAGAAAAGATTTATAAACCTAAAGTTTGATTGATTAAGAGACAAAAAGTTAGGGTTCTATATTGATAGAATATCGAATAGATATTCGAAAGAAGAAGGTTTTATAAAAATAGTTTACAGAGTATATATGATCCTATGAGTGTAAATCAAAATCAATATTCAAAAAAAAATCGTAAATTCAGCTTAATACTTGTTTTGTTGATTACATTAATTGGCAACTGTAATTCAACGTACGCACAGCGAGTACCACAAAAAATAAATTCTTTATTAAGGATTGCACCATCGGTAAATGATACAACCCGTATATTAAATTATTTAAAAATCGCTCAATACCTTGAAGATTCATCACTTACAAAAGGATTATATTATAGCTCATTGGCGTATAGAGAATCTGTACGAATTAAATGGATTGATGGATTAAAAAAGTCTCTACTTAGTAATGCTAAGTATTTTCAAATGTATGAAAATCATAAACAAGCATTAGTATGTTATAAAACAGCACTCCAAATTGCAAATGTTACATTAGATCAAAACTATAAGGCTGATATTATGCTTGCATTAGGAATATATTATTTAAATTTAAATGATATTCCCAATGCAATTAAGTGTTTTCAAGATGCAATAGATTTGTCTAAAAGGTGTAAAGACTATTATAATCAAGCAATGGTATTGTATTATACTTCATTAATTTATCAGAAAATTGGAGAATATAAAAAAGCATATTATTATGTAAATCAGTCTATTAATATAGCAAGACTGTCTAGAAATGCAGAAGTATTATGTTATTCTTGGGCTGCTTTTGCACAGTATTATTCACGGGTAAATGATTCAGTAAATGTAATACGATGTGCTAATAATATATTAGAGATTGGAAGGAAAAGTAAGCAGTGCATTTTGGAAGCTTTTGCATACATGATTCTTGCAGACTTTTATAGTTTTAAACGGAACGATAAATACGCTATCATTTACTATAATAAGGCAATTGAAATTTATAAGATTGTATCTGTTCCAATGGCAACTGCTGGTTTATACACAAGATTAGCTCAACTTTATTCGCGAAAAAAACGATATAAGGTTGCGTTAGAATATAATAAAAAAGCTTTAGCAATACGAATTATAGGAGGGCATACTCCTTTAGTTGCAAGCTCCTATGTAAATATCGGCGACTCGTATATGAATTTTGGAGATTATAAAAAAGCAGAAGAGTATATATTGAAAGGTCTTAAACTGTCTGAATTATTGGGTAGTTTAAAATATACAATCTATAATTATAGCAAACTGTATGAGTTGAATAAGAAAAAAGAAGACTATAAAAAAGCCTTGAATTATTACACTCAGTATGTTTATTATAATGATAGCCTTAATAAGATTAATGATTTAAAAAAGATAAAAGATATCCAATCCGATTATGAGGTATTAAAGCGGGAAAAGCTATTGCAGGCACAAACCTATCAACTTACTAAGAGTAAGCAGTCAATGTTGCTTTTAATATTGTTTACAGTTGTTTTAACTTTCACGCTTTTGATACTTTTTTTCTTTTACCGGAACAATAAGCGGTTTTCGGAGCAGTTGGAGATAAATGTAAAAGCCAGAACAGTGGAGTTGGAGCATGAAGTGGAGATGCGAAAGCTGATAGAATCGGAATTGGTGAAAGCCAAAGA
>Ga0209639_1002180_pt1 | contig 16303 bp, 8 predicted proteins | sample EPASupsiteHSE605_FD_187268 | JGI IMG/M metagenome (GOLD analysis project Ga0209639, IMG submission 187268) | Bioremediated contaminated groundwater from EPA Superfund site, New Mexico - Sample HSE6-05 (SPAdes) (version 2) | ecosystem: Environmental > Aquatic > Deep subsurface > Groundwater >...
CAGCCGTTTTTAGATCAGGGACTAAAAATTAGGAATTACATAATTATACTTAGTTACCAAAATGAGAAAATCAATTTTTTTGTTCTTTTCTGCGTTCTTTTCTGTTTTCACTATTGCAGAAGCAGAGATTGTACCTTTGGAAAAAGCCCAGAAAGTAGCCTTAAATTCGTACACTCAACAGGCTGAAATTTATTTTAAAGAAATCACTGTATCTCCCAGAATTGAGAATGTTTCCATTATTACTGAGGAAAATCAGCCTGTATTGTATAAATTCAGCATGACAAAACCTTTTGGGTATATTATTGTTGCTGCTGAAGACAGAGTTGTTCCAGTTTTAGCGTTTTCGTTTAGTATTCAACTATCAGAAGAAAATCAGGCACCTGCGTTTAATTGGATTGTAAACTCTTATAAAAATGAAATTGTTTATGCTCGTAAACAAAATAATGAAGTGACCCGAGAGATTAGTCAAATGTGGACTGATGCATTAAATGGTAATTTTAAAAGTAAAAATACCAGTGTTGTAATGCCCAAGACCGATTATATAAAATGGGATCAGGGAAAGTATTTTAATGCAATGTGTCCGGCAGATACTGCTGCCGGAGATTATTTGGATAACAGAGTTCCTACAGGATGTGTTGCTACAGCAATGGCGATCGTTATGAAATATAATGCATGGCCTGTTACGGGGAATGGATCAACATCTTATACTCATATGACAATAGCCGGATATTCATATAATTATGGGGTGCTATCTGCAAATTTTGGGGCAACAACATATAATTGGTCTTCAATGTCAGGAATAGTAAATGACTATAATAATGATATTGCACAGTTAATGCTTCAGTGTGGTGTAGCAGTAAATATGAGTTATACTCCGAATACTTCCGGTGCATACGTCGGGCTTCCGTCAACCTATCCAAATGCAACAGCTGAAAAAGCATTTAAAACCTATTTTAGATATCCTAATGTAAAATTTTTCAAAAAGAGTAACTATACAGATACAGAGTGGAAACAAAAAATAAAAACGCAACTAGATGAAAGTCATGTGATTTTATATAGTGGAGATGATGGTTCTGCAGGCCATGCTTTTGTGCTGGATGGTTATTTAGGGTCTAATAATGATTACTATCATTTTAATTTTGGATGGGGTGGAACCAGCAATGGTTTCTTTTACCTGACATCAATATCCCCGGGTTCAGGGGGTACTGGTGGCGGTACCTATAGTTTTACTCAAAACCAGGAAGGATTGTTTGATCTCTATAATACAACGGCTGGCATTGAATCTCAGGTTATGGAGCAGAATTTAACGGTTTACCCGAATCCGGCGTCTGATTTTGTTAATGTTGATTTAACAGGATTTAATGATGATGTTTCTGTAACTATTTTTGATTTGAATGGGAAATCTGTTCTATCTCAGAATTCAACGGATAATGGCTCATTTCAACTCAACGTAAGTAATTTAAAAAATGGTATTTACCAGATTCGTGTCAGCAATAAAAACCAATCCGTTTCACAAAAACTGGTGATAACACAATAAGCATGTTTTTTTGTTAGCCCTTTGTTTTTGGCTGCTTGAAATTGGTTTTCAGGCAGCCTTTTCATTAAATAGCAAATCTCCAGATTAATTTAGCCATGATAACGGTTTCCTTCCATTTCCAATAATTTTCGGTAGTATTTACCCGTTGGTTAATTGCGATATAAAAATCGCTGCCAATTTTGGGAATCCAATGAAAACGATAATTAAATATTACGTCTTCTGAGATTCCACTCCACTGACATAAAATACTATTGTAGCATTTAGGAGTAAAGGCATACTCCACTTTTGCTCCTGCTTCATCAACCTGAAATGAACCTTGTGGTAAAACAACCCAATGCCGGGAATAGTCTCCGGTAATATTAAAGTGTTTGCTTACATACCAGGCTGCATCAAAAGTAAGTGTTGATTTATTTCCGTTGTAGAATTTTCCTGTATAAACGGCAATATTTCCTGTTATTTTCTTTCCCTGATAACTATTTAGATTAATTCCATAAGATGAATACCAATATTCTCCAGGCATAATCATTACATCTTTGTGAATAAAAAAGGAATCTGTGATAAATTCAGCTTCACATATATATTCCAGATTAGCGTAATCACCGTTTTTAAAACGGATTCCTAATGGAATAAGACTATAGGAAAATGATTCCAGTTTCCCAGTTTTATTGGATTGATAATAATCTAATATAATGGGTGAGAAGTTGAACTGACGAATGTGTTTGAAGTTTTTGGGACGTGGATTGTAGTTGAAATCAGCATGAAATTGTGTAAAATTAGTTCTTCGCATAAATCCCGAAACAGGATTGAAATTTTCTAGGGCTCTTGTGATTCCAATTTTTGAACTAATTTTATCGTTAGGGTAGTTTACATATAATGTAAATGATTGATTTTTATTGTTATCACTATTATTTGCAAATGATTGAGCATAATTTCCTGCAATCATAAAATTTTTGTCTTTGAGAAATCTTGAGGTAGAGTAAGTTCCTTCTAAGCCATAAAGCATAAAATATTCTTTCATGTTTACTTTTGATGTGATTATTGCTCCAATTGAAGATTGTGCTCCTACATCTTGCTTAAAACGCAATAAGGAGAAATTTGAACTGGAAATATCTCCTTTTTCATCCGTTTGAATAGAAAAAAATCCAAAATTACTTTTTCTTTCTTTCCCCATCAGTTTAACACCTCCTAGTATTGGAATTTCATTACCATTTGCAATGCCAATACTACGACTGTAAAAGGTTTTGATATCATCTCCTACGTTAAACTCGAACATATCTTTGCCTTCAAGAAAAAAATCCCTTTTTTCTGTCATATAAACTGAGAATCTACTCAGATTTACAGGCATCCTGTCTGACTCAACCTGTGAAAAGTCAGTGTTTGCGGTTATATTTAAGCGGGTAGTGGGTGTAAACGCATATTGAATATCACCTCCAATTTTGAACGTTTTTTGATTGTTATCAGCGTTTTCCTGCAGGCCGGAAGAAATATACGGCTTTAGTTCAATTCTTCCTGATCTTTTTGGTTTTTCGGGTCCTGTCATTTTACCTCCCTGAGAAATTTTCCATAGGCTATAATTTCGAGACCAACCCTTCCATAAAACCACTTCATTTTTATAACGGATATTTCGTTCGAAGTTAATTGCCCAAGTCTGATTAGATTTTAGTGGATATTTTAGGGTAGAATAAGGAATGATTATTTCGGCGAACCAGCCGCTATCTGTAATTTTTACAGCGACATCCCAAACACCGTTCCAATCTTCATTAAATCCAGCTCCTTCATCTGTAATCAATGCATCACCTCTTTGTCCGGAAGGGGTAACCACAAAAAGATAAGAGTTGCGATTATCATTATAAGGATTTAGGATCAGGCTAAAATTGTCAGAAGAACCCCATCTTCCATCACGCTTCATATCTTTTGCCAAAATTTTTTCAGGATGAGAATCATATCCCCAAAAGCCAATATAAAGAGCTTTTTCACTTCCCAAAACTACAATTTTAGTTTTTTCAGTACCAGGTATCCCTTCTTCCGGTTCTCGTTGAGTTAATTGTGTTATGGCCGTTGCGGATTGCCAATTTTTTTCATCTAAAACGCCATTTAATTCTATCGCTTGATTTAAGAATTGAAAAGGAATAGTGTCTTGTTGTGCATAACAATGATTGAAGAATAGTAACAATACCGGAATAAAACCAATAGTCCATAAATTTATTTTCATGCTTCAAATATAGAATTGATTTTAACATTATACGATAGGCTAAATGTTAAAATTAAATTTTTTTATTCATTTAGTATTTGTGTAAGTATTTGATATATAATTATATAAAAAGATTGATTTCTGAAAAAAATAACGAGTACAAAAAATAGTTAACATGATATTAACAACAGAATAAAATTTGTTGTAATATTGTAGCAAGAATAATTATATCCAAGTCAATCTTCTGAATCGTAATTAATTAGAAGAGAGGTAGGGTATGGTTCTTTTATAAGTGTCATAATATCAAGGGAATATAATTACTAACTTAAATTTAATTGTATGAAAAAACTATTAATGTTTTTAATTGCGATTGTCTTCACAACCATAACGTGGGGGCAAACTTATTTATCGGAGTCCTTTGAAGGAACTTGGAGTGGAACACCTGCTGCACCTAGTGGATGGAGCATTATACATACAGCTCCAACCGGTGGTTCTAGTGGAACATCTCCTAAATATTGGGTTAAAAATACATGGAGTGGTTCTGCTTGGTCTCCATCAGGACATGGAACTCCAACAATTCCAACAGGAGCTCAAAATGGCAGCTCTGTAGCGTGGTTTGATGACTATAATGCAAAAGCCACACAAAAAGATCAAATTACAACAGGAAATGTTGATCTTTCTTCTTCAATAAATCCAAGATTAACATTTTATCTAGCAATCAATGCATCAAGTTCTGTTACGATTAAAGTAAGAGGCTCAAATGATGGTGGTTCAACATGGGCAGATATTCAAACAGTTACAAACCCAGGTGTTGCTTGGACTAAAATTATTGTTCCAATTTCGGCAACATATAAAGTTTCAAATGCAAAATTTGGTGTTGAAGTTACAACTACCTATGGGAGCTACGATGTTTGGCTAGATAATTTTATAATTGATGAAACGCCTTCTCCTTTAACAGGTATAAAAACAATTAAAACTTCTGGTGGTGACTACTCGTCATTTACATCTGCAATTAATGCTTTAAATGATGCTGGAACTGGAACGGGTGGTATTACTTTTGATGTTGATGCAGATTTTATTTCAACAGAAAATTGTCCTGCAATCACCGCTAGTGGATCTTCTTCGGATCCCATTATTTTCCAAAAATCAGGTTCTGGAGCAAATCCAATTATCAAAGCAGGAATTGGATCTGGAAGTTCTGATGCTATCGTAACTTTGAAAGGGTGTGATTATGTTACATTTGATGGAATTGATTTGCAGGAAAATTCGTCCAATACAACAACAACTCAGCAAGCTGAATATGGTTTTTATGTATTAAACAATGGAGCAACCAACGGAGCTCAGAATAATACAATAAAAAACAGTAAAATCACCTTAAACAGAACAAATACTTCTACTAAAGCAATTTACCAGTATTATGGAACAACTCCTACAAACCAGGCTACAGGATGTAACAATAGCAATAAATACTATAATTTAACCATTGAAAACTCTTATTCAGCAATTTACCTTTATTCTTATAGTTCAACATATTTTGACTCTGGAACAGAAGTTGGGGTTGTTTCAGGTGGAACTACAACAATTGGAGGTTCTTCAGCAAATGATATTGGGAATAGCTCTTCATCGTCTTACGGTATTTATGCATACTATCAAAGTGGTATAAAGATTTTTAATACAGAAATCAGAAACATAGGAGCATCTACCAATGTGTATGGTATCTGCCTGTCAAGTTGTGCTGGAAATAATGAAGTATATAATAATAAAATACATGATCTAAAAAATACCAGTACATCAAATACTTCCGCTATTTATGGATTATATACTTCGTTATCAGGGACTACTCCTTCGGTTAGCATCTATAATAATTTGATTTATAATTTATCTTCTGCATATACAGGATCGGCATCTTCTACAAAAACTCTTACCGGGATTTATTTATCAAATGGTACAGCCTCACAAAGTTTTTATTTGTATTTTAATAATGTAAAAATTGACGGCTCAGCTTCACTAAATGTTTCGAGTACTTGTTTTCAATCAACAGGAACAACAACAGGTGGTCTTTTAACATTAAAGAATAACATTTTTGCAAATGTTACTGCAACACAAAGTGGAGTAGCTAAACATTATTCATGGTTTTCTCCTTCAGCAACATCTATTGGACCTACTGGTTGTGTATCTGATTATAACGATTTGTATTCGGCTCCTACTTCAAATGGATTTTTAGGATTGGCAAATTCAACAGATATTGCTGATTTAGCAACTTGGTCGTCAACGCTTAGTGGAACAACAGATTTGGAAAGAAATTCGATTAATCCCCCTGTTGATCCTGGTTTCTCACCTAATTTAACTCCTATTGCAAGTGATTTAGATGGAAAAGGAATTGCTGTTTCAGGTATTACAACCGATATCACTGGTTCTTTAAGAAATGATCCTCCTGATTATGGTGCAATTGAATTTACACCTCCAAATCCTTGTCAAACACCAGCAGATCAACCTACTACATTAAGTTTGACTTCTGTATCTACCTCAAGTATATCTGGTTCATTTTCAGCTTCACCGACTGGTGCTGATGGATATATAGTTGTTCGTTCAACAAGTTCTCACCCAGATGCAGATCCTCAGGATGGGGTAACTTATTCTGTAGGCTCAAGTATTGGTTCCGGAACCGTTGTGAAAGCTGACGATCAATTAACTTTTACTGCAAACGGGCTTACTGCCGGAACACAGTATTATTTTTATATTTATTCTTTTAATAGTGTTTGTCAGGGAGGTCCTGTATATAATATTTCCTCACCTTTACTTGATAATCAATACTCACTTCCAAATGCGCCAGCCTCTTTAACAGCCTCTGTTATTTCATCTACACAAATTGATTTAACGCCAACGGCCAATGCCCAATCTAATGATATAATAATTGCCTGGAATACGACAAATACTTTTGGTACTCCAACAGGTAATTATTTACATGGTGATGTAATTTCTGGCGGAGGAACAATTTTGTACGTCGGACCAGCAACAACATTTAGTCACATGGGGCTAAATCCAGCAACTACTTATTATTATAAAACATGGTCTAATTTAGGGATCTTGTATTCAACTGGAGTATCTGCCAATGCAACTACCTTATGCAATCCAGAAAGTATACCAACCTCTAGTCAAGGATTTGAATCAACATCACTTCCTGTTTGCTGGTCGACTGGATTAATAACGGGAAGTACTAACTGGGCTCCTGCTACTTCAAATGATGCTGTTCCCTCTGCACATACGGGAACTTACTTTATGGGTAAGGTTTATACTACTTCAGATGCATTAATTTACTCTCAACCAATAGATATGACTTCATCTGTAAATGGTGGACGAATTAATGTTTGGATATATAGAAGTTCTTCAAATATTTCAAGTGATAGAATCCGTTTTTATATAAACACTACACAAAGTTTAACAGGTGCAACGCAATTACTTGAAATATTCCCTCTAACAACTATTGCTCCTACAGTAACTGCTGATGGTTGGTATAATTATATTGTTAATATTCCAAATACATATAATACGAATTCTACTATTTATATTATTGCTCAAGGAACTACATCAGGAGGTTATAGCTCTTATGGATTGGGATTTGATGATTTTAAAGTTGAAGAGATCCCTTCATGTCTAGAAGTTACAGGTTTGAGTTCGGATAATATAACTTATACCTCTGCTACTATAAATTGGACAGCTTCAGTATCAAATCCTTCAAATGGATATGAATATGAAGTTAGAACCAATGGAACTGCAGGAAGCGGTGCTACAGGTCTTGTAACTTCAGGAGCAACTGCTGCTGGTATTGTAACAGCAAATATTAGCGGACTTACAGCAAATACTACCTATAGTTTCTATATTCGTTCAAATTGTGGAAGTGGAAACTATAGCGCTTGGTCAAGTGCAGGGACTCTCTTTACAGGGTACTGTATTCCGGCTCCTTCTTCTGTTGATGGAATTGGTATTACAAATGTAACTTTTAGTACAGTAAATAATACTACTGATGCAGAAACCGGAAATTATGGCAATTATTCAGCTGTGATAGGAGATATACAACAAACGTTAGTAGTACCTGTCAATATCACTTATGAAACAGGGTATACTTATGATACTAAAATTTGGATAGACTGGAATAATGATTTAGATTTTGCTGATGCTGATGAAGAAGTATATTCTGGTACATCAACAGCCTCAGATCCAACAACTTTAGCTGCTTCCTTTACTGTTCCATTAACAGCTCCGCTCGGAAATCATAGGATGAGAATAGGCGGACAAGATAATGGTCCTGTTACAGCTTGTTATACAGGTACTTATGGTACATTTGAAGACTATACAGTTAATGTTACTGCAGCACCAAGTTGTTTAACTCCAACGGGAGTTGCAAGTTCAAACATTTCTTATACATCTGTTGATTTTTCATGGACTGCTCCAGCTTTAGGATCTCCAGCTTCTTATGAATGGGAAGTTCGTACAAGTGGTGCTGCAGGAAGTGGCGCAACAGGTTTGGTTACAAGCGGTTCTGTTTCTTCTCTAAGTACAACAATTACAGGTCTAAATGCTGCTTCAACATATACAATGTATGTTCGTAGTAATTGTGGTGGTGGAGACTTTAGTGTATGGACTACCGGAGTAGCTTTTACAACGACAACTTGTTCATTGCCTACCGCAGTTACTGCTTCGGCTATTACGGCTACTAGTACAACAATTAGCTGGACTGCCCCAGTTTCTAACCCTGCTGGTTATGAATATGAAATCAGAACTACTGGTGCTGCAGGAAGTGGCGCAACAGGTTTGATTACAAGCGGAACAACAACTGCACCAACTGTTTCAGCAAATATAACAGGATTAACAGCTTCTACACAATACTATGTTTATGTTCGTTCAAATTGTGTTGCATCAGTTTATGGCTCTTGGACTTCTTCTGTCTCATTTACAACAACATGTATAGCAGTTCAGGTTTTCCCATTTACAGAAAACTTTATTGGCGGAAATATTCTTCCGTCTACTTGTTGGACAAAATCAGGAGGACAACTTACCGCATCAACAGTTTTAACAGGAACAGGAAGTTGGATGATTGATGATTACCTAAATGTTACATCTCCTGTTAATAAGTGTGCGAAAGATAATGTATATAGTACTTCTCATTACAGCTGGCTGATCACTCCTCAACTAGATTTGGGAGATGGAAGTAAGCATTATCGGTTGTTATTTAATTTAGGCTTAACAGCTTATGGAGCAACTACTACTGCAGCGCAAACAGGTACAGATGATAAATTTGCAGTTGTAATATCTACAGATGGGGGAACCACTTGGTCAAATGCAAATACTTTAAGATTATGGGATAATGCAGGTTCTTCATACGTATATAACAATATTCCTAATACTGGTCAAACAGTAGTGCTTGATCTGGCGTCTTATACCGGAACTGTAAAAATTGGTTTCTATGGGGAATCAACGGTCTCCAATGCTGATAACGATTTATTTGTAGATGATATCAGGGTAAGTGAAGTCCCAACTAACGTTACTTGGACAGGAACAGCAAATAGCAACTGGACGAATGGAAATAACTGGAATCCGGAAAATCCTGGATCAACGACGGATGTAACCATCCCAGGGGGTATAACAAATTATCCAACGATAACAAGTACGGCGACCATAGCCAGTTTAACAATGGAAAGCGGGGCATCAATCATTGGGGAAGAAAACCTGACAATCACGGGAACCACAACATATAAGAAAGACATAGATGCAAACAAATGGCATCTAATTTCTTCACCGGTATCTGGAGCAACTGCAGCTAACTTCCAGCCAACAACGGGGAATGGATGGCTCAGAAGCTACACCGATGGCACAGGTTGGGGTGGATATATATCTGTAACAACCACACCATTAGCAGTAGGAGAAGGGTATGCACTCTATCTGGAACAACCCAAATCAGTAGTGTTAACCGGAACATTGAACAATGGAAATTACAATTTACCATTACTCAGTGGATGGAATATGTTAGGAAATCCTTATGCATCAGGAGTTGACTTTGCTCTTGCAACCAAAACCAATGTATCAAGCAATACAATGTACTTGTGGGATCAAACATTTGCCGTTGCGAATGCAGGCGGATATGTGGCATACAATACCAACACGAGCGTAGGAAATACACCGGGAGTAACCAGTGTAATCCCAGCCTTCCAGGGATTCTTTGTAGAAGCTACAGCAGCAGGTTCCGTAGAGTTTGCAAACGCAAACCGTACTCATAATGCTCCTGCTTTCTACAAGAGCGGAAGTAGCACCGAAATCATCACCCGTATGAAAGTAAGCAATGCACAAGGATATACCGATTACTTTGTAGTATGTCAAAACCCATCAGCAGGCAACGGATACGAAAGCTATGACTCGAAGAAGTTCCTGGCAGGCACCGAACGTCCTGAAATGTTTGCATATACAACCACAGGTGAAAAACTGACAATTGATGCACTAGAAACGACTCCACAAATCATACCGATGAGTGTAATTGCACCACAGGCTGGTCAGTTAACCTTCACAGCTTTCGAATTTGATAACAGTACTGTAAGCATTAAATTGGAAGATAACCAGACAGGATCGTTCATTGATCTAAGAACGCAGCCAAGTTATAGCTTCAGTGCAATTCAGGGTGAAAACAACAATCGTTTCTTCCTGCATATAGGCAGTACAACCGGAATTGAAGAAAATGACAATAACGGCTTTACCAGTATCACTGCTAACGACAAACAGATTGTAGTAACCCCGTTTGGAGGAGAAAAGATCAATCGTATTGATGTGGTAGATGCAACCGGAAAACTTTTAAGCAGTGTGAAAGCCAATGGTAACGAAAAGGTAACCATCTCCGCTAACTTTGCAACCGGGGTTTACGTGGTTCGCGTTTATGGCCAGGGAAAAGTAATGACTGGAAAAGTAACAATTTGGTAAACAATTAAAAAAGATACGATATGAAAAAGATGATGAAAATTGCGATAGTAGCTTTTGTAATGCTGGTAAGCAGTACCGGAGTAGCGTTGGCAGATGGTCCCGGAGGTCCCGGCAGTGGTCCGGACGGAACAGGAACTCCAACGGGAGCTCCTCCTATTGGTGGTGGCGCACCAATAGATGGTGGCTTAAGCATTTTACTTGCCCTGGGGGCTTTCTACAGCGTAAAAACCGTATATGGCAAATTTAAAAAAGAGTAATTTCAATTTCTAAAAAAAGAGAAAAAGTCTCTCAATAATAAAAGGTCACTTCAAAAGAAGTGGCCTTTTATTATGAAATATAGATGTATTGAACTATATTTGCATTTGCCTACAAAATATTTTACAGGTATGGGAATGACCAGATTCATGCTGAAAGAGCTTTTAACTTCTAATTTGCCAAAATTCGGAAAGAAACATAAAGGTAAAAAACATCGCTATTCTTATTATGACGATGATCATAAAACATCAAATATATTCACAATGAATCTTCCTGATTTCTCAAAGAAAAAAGGGAAGAAACATCATTACTCCTATTATGATGACGATAATAAGAAGTCTACTGTCTTTAATGTTGAATATACTCATAAAAATGCTCTTCTTTTTTTAAATAGAGGATTAGCAACAGTTATATGGGTTTATACGTTATACTATATTGGTGTTCAGCTAATATGGGAACCTAATTTACCTGGTCATTGGTATGGTCGTGGAGATCTTAAAGAAGCAATTTTCTCTGCTGCTTCGCTTTTCCTTGGATTTATGTTTTTTATGACGGCTACCCTTATCGATTTAAAGATGAAGAATAGATAATCATTTCTGGATACTGATAAATTTTCATCTGTGCTCCGTCGAAACAGCCATAGGAAAACAACCGTACCCAATCTCCCAGATTTGTGTAGGTAGTTTTTTTATTTAAAGGTATTTCCAGTGCCATATGCCGGTGTCCAAACACAAAAAAATCAATTTCAGGATATTGAAGAAGTATTTCTTTTGCAAAAACAATCTGCCATTCACCACTTTCCCCTAAATATAATAAATCAGAATTACCATTTGCAATACGGCTTCGATGTGAAAAATATTCGGCAATTCCCACTCCCCATCGAGGATGCATACATGCATAGAGCCATCGGGAAACAGGACTGGCAAAAACCTTCTTCAAAAGCTTATATCCTTTATCTCCGGGTCCTAATCCATCTCCATGGCCAACATAAGCAATCTTGTTATTGATTTGCCAGAACTCCGGATTTTTATGAATCTGCATGTTAAATTCATGAGTAAAATAGTCCTTTGCCCACATATCATGATTTCCATAAAAGAAGTGCATTTCAATACCTAAATCGGACAATTCGGCAAGTTTGCCAAATAAACGAGAATATCCCTTGGGGATAACTTTACTGTAATCGAACCAAAAATCAAAAATGTCTCCCAAAAAACAAATAGTATGAGCTTCCGATTGAATTTTTGTCAACCAATGAACCAGCAACTTTTCGCGTTCCAAGCTTTTCTGTGCATTTGGAGCACCTAAATGACTATCAGAAACAAAGAAAACTTTTCTATCGTGAGGGAGATTAATGTGATGGTTTATGTGCATTTTCGGGAGTGTTTTGTTCAAGTTCCTGTAATTGCTTTAGTTTTTCAAAACGGTTAAGTATTGATTTAAATTTTATAACGTGAGTATTTTGAGGCATCGCTTTTGTAAGGCTATCTCCAATAGAGAGGAAAAGTTCTGTTTCATCCTCTATACGAAACAACGGAAGATTTCCAATTGTTTGATAAAGACCAAGCATTCCAGACAAACTAGAAGCATGAGCATTGATGAACATAATTTGTTTTTCCCTTTGTTTTTCCCATTCTGAATTGAATTGCTTATCCAGTTGTTTTTTAATTTTCAGATTATCTGGAAGGTATTTTTGTTTTTCCCATGCTTCGCCCAAAGAATCAACAAATAAAGCAGCAGTTTTTAGTCGATTTTGCATTTTTAGAAAATCTTCAGATTCTATTGATCCTGTAACGTTTGCATTCAATAATAAATCAGGAAGTTTTGTGGTTATTTTAATGGTTTCGGTACTATCTGGGAACAATGTAATTACATGATCATTTACCCTAATGAGTAAAATAGATTTTTGCTTTAATCCGGGAAAAAATTTAAATACTCCATCCTTTTTCAGAATTACAGAATCAAGAGAAATAACCAATTCGGACGTTAATTCCTGAAGAACTATTTTTTGTCCTTCTGCATTTTCAATGACTCCCTGTATGGTTAATTGTTGATTATCTTCCTCCGGATTAAATATGCATGATTGGAAGAGCAAACCCAACACTAAAACAATAATATATATTTTCATCACCCTCTGTTTTTTTAGCAAAATTAAGTCATATTTCTGTTAAAGGTACATTTTTATCCACAAAACAAAAGAGGCTGCCCGAAACAGACAGCCTCTGAAGGTTTATCTTAAGAGGAGAGGATTACTCACCAACAACCTTTAGAGTTTTAATTTCCCAAGTTGCCGATTCTGTTGCCGAACTTTTATACTTAAAGGCAAAACGTACATTCGCTTTTCCTAAACAAGAAGCCGGAATCACAGCACTACCACTTCCTACAAATGTCCAATTGTTTCCTGCAGGATAAACAGGGATTGTAATTTGCTCCCATGTTGCAGTTGAAGGATCTCCTGTAGTATAATTTTTTGAAATCCAGAGGGTATGGTTTGTTTGAAGATTTGCTAAATCCCCTTTGTTAATTGTATGGCTAAATGAAATGCTTGCATTCTTTGTTATTTGTGTAAAATCAATTACAGGAGAAATTAACCAGTCTTCATTTTCGTTGTTTACACCACCTGAAAAACCAGTCATGGTTGCTCCGTAAGTTGATCCGGTCCATACTTGTGCACCTGTTACACTTATGCCCGTAAATTGACCTAATGTAGAAGAAAATGCTTCTGAAAAAATTGTACTTGCGTTACTGAATACAAAGTTTCCGCTTAGATCTTTGATATCACGAATAATTACCTGCCAAGTAGTACCATATTTTGATAAAATGCCGGTTACACACCCTTTTCCGGAAGGAAGTCTTGTACTTGCAAAATTTCCATACTTACTTGAACGAATTACAATTGAATTTCCTGCATCATCTTTAAAATGGCGATCGGTAGCATCAGCGGTTTGAGGAGCAAATTCTTCACCAACTTCATCAAACTGCACACTGTCAAATTTAACTAACATGCTCACTTTTGCATCAGTAAGAGTTGGAATTGTAACAATTTCAGGAACAGGAGCCTTGCCTGGTAAACTGTCACGGAAAAGGTGTAATGGGACTTCCGGAGCAGTTAAACGACCTATTGCTCCATTGTATAACCCTCCTAACTGGATAAGTTGATTATAATCACCCATATACATATCTTTACATTTAACAAAAACGCGTTGACCAACTTTGAATTCGGTATAGAGAGATGTTTTGTCAAGTTTTAATTCAATCCCTGCAGTTGCATCTTGAATTTCAATAGTCTTATAGAAATTTCCTGATTCATCATTTGCAGTTACGATACCCTGAATAACGTAACTTGAATCAATTTTTTTTACCGTGCCCATTGAATGCAAAGCTTTAAGCTGAGCAATTGTCATATTTGACGGGAAATTAACTTTTGGTACAATTACCGGAGGGGTGTCAAAATCATCTTTTACACAACTCGAAAGGATAATTCCTGCAGCAATCGTCAGGAATCCCCAAATTTTTATTACGTTGCTTTTCATATTCTATATTTTATTGATTGTTTGCTAATTATATTAAAAACGGAAACCTATGTTTAAGAAATATGTACGACCAAATCCATAGAAGTATTTGGGTGGAAATTTGTCGATATTCTTGTTCTCGAAGTCAAACCGTAACTGTTCAAAACCTCCGGTAACCAATTCTGTATTATCAAGAATGTTTGAAACGCTTAAGTTTACATTGAGGTAATATTTTCCGAAACGTAGATTTTTACCAATCGATGCATCGAGGGTAAACCCATCATCCATTTTAACTTGTTCCGTAATTGTGTTGATCAGAGGATCTCCAGGGCCTAGGTTCGTAATTGCACCTTCGGTACGGCGTTCAGGATTGAAATCGAGATAGATCTTTCCAAAATAGTTGAGGTTTGCATTGAAAAACCAATAATTAGAACTACGATAATTGATTCCTAACGAACCCGCAGCCTGAGGAGTTCCACTCACATAGAAGTTTTTACAATAAATAGTTTCTGTTGTATCAGACGACGCTCCATTTTCAAAAGAAATGGTTGCTGTTGGGCGAGAAGTATAACGGAAATTTCCTAATGCGGCAACTGCTGTAACAGAAATTGTTTGTGTTACAGCAACTTCTGTACCTAGTTCCATGCCTTGGTGTACTTTGTCAATCCCACTCATTACCTGATTTACAAATGTTTGTTTTTCATCGTGATAGAAACTGCGAAGTTCAACCTGATCCCAGAAATAAGTGTGATATACTGTTAATCTGCCTTTTACCCTTGGAGTACGAATAATATAGCTTAATTCACCTGACAGAATTTTTTCGCTTGTAAGATCTTTTACATATTCTGATTTTACTCTTGGAGAAATGAATGAATTGATCGCAAAAGGAGCACGGGTTGTATAAGCTGCATTTGCTACGATAAAATGACGTCCGGTAATTTTGTAAGTTGCACCAGCTTTAATTCCTCCATTCAGGAATGATTTCTTTTCTGAATCACCAAATGATTCATCAGGATAACGGCCGTTTTTCATCATGCCTTCACGCCAGAAACTGGTTGCAGAAAGCTGTCCTGCAACAAATGCATCTAACTTATTGTAGCTAAATTCGGCCTGGGCCCATGCACTTGCACTTTGAAGATGAGTATAATAGTCGTACCCAAATTTATCTCCTTCTTTTACTTTACGGTTAGGGTTGTTTAAGTCATTTTGTAATTTCACAGTATCTCCGTTAAAATCACGTTCAGCAAACTGGTCAACATCTAACCAATAGTTAGCCCCCAAAAGGTCATCGATTTCTTTGAAATGATGACCGGTGTACTTCCGTAATTCTACCCCACCACTCAGTTTAGTATTTTCATTTAAGCGATGATCTAAGATGGATGTCAAACTAAATTGTTGTTGATCGTTGCGACGATTTTCAACAATATAACGTGCTGACATTCCAGACATATTTGACAAATAGTTTATTTGGTACATCTTATCCCAGTCAACTTGCGAAACTGCCGGGTTTGTTTGCCAAGCCTGAGTTGCCAGTTGTTTCGAATAATCCGTAGTCATATAGCTGGGAAGATTACGGTAATAATCCGGACGTGGATCTGCAGCATTATACCAGTTTAAAGCGGTAGAGCCATTATATCCAAAACTATACCCAAGATTTGTATTTAAATTTGTTTTACTGTTTATTTTCCAGTAATGGCTTAAGATTGCCATAGGTTCGTGAAAATCTTTCACGCGAGAATTACGTTTTTCACCATTTTGATAGCCCCAGTTCGGATTATAATAGTTATCACCCATTAAGTCATAAACTTCCTGAGTTGCAGCGGCACGTTGGCCTCGGCGAGTTGG
>Ga0209639_1002182_pt1 | contig 16280 bp, 13 predicted proteins | sample EPASupsiteHSE605_FD_187268 | JGI IMG/M metagenome (GOLD analysis project Ga0209639, IMG submission 187268) | Bioremediated contaminated groundwater from EPA Superfund site, New Mexico - Sample HSE6-05 (SPAdes) (version 2) | ecosystem: Environmental > Aquatic > Deep subsurface > Groundwater >...
GAACAACCAAGAAATCGACTAAGCTCAAGAACTTCATCTACATCTCCTAATTCTGGTTGGCGAATTCGATAATGAAGAAGATCAAGGAAAACTTCAATTGTTTTCGCTGAACACTTTAGCTCAATATAGAATATCGCATTTGGATTACTATGACAGAAATCTTGAAATGCTGAACTGTGGAAGTAAAAACACCCAATATTAACAGGATATAATACGTTTTGGTGTGAAATATAATAATCGTTTGTTCTTGATTGGATTCGAAACCGAAACGAATCAAAAACAAGATCATGACAATCCCACTCTTTGAGAAGCTCAAAAACTTCAATTTGATCTTCTAAAACAGTAGGAACTTTCCCTGTTTGCAAAAAATAAAAAAACTGCTGTACGAACTTATGACTTGACTTCGTTTGAAACTCAACAATAGTTTTCCCATAATACTCTCGATGATACCTATTTAAAACGATTTGCTCGTTTTGGAGAACAAAATCCTCATTTTCGTGTTTAAAAACAACAAATGGCCTTGTGTTGTTCATATAAATGTCTTTAGGAATATAAATATCAAAAAGTGGAGAAGAAGTGATTATTTTGAAAATTTGGGTGTTTATTTGTGCCAAGATTTGTGTGACATTGTTCCTCTTGAAGGAATAGAAGAAGATGGAAACCGACAAAAAAAACAGATTTTACCGGTGATGTTTTAGAAGCAACGAAGGAAGGAAAATTTACCAATATTAATTTTCATTAAGCAAGTGTGATGTATATAATCTGAGCAAAGAAATTAGTTTGAATTATATTCTCTTTTATATTCTCATTGAAAAAATTAGTTGAAAAGAGAAATAGTTGAAATTTTTCAATTCGCATGATTGAATATTTGTCCTTTTGTCTGATACTTATCTCAGTATTTAACCTATTTGATTTTTGGAAGATAGCTAGGATATATGTCTTGCCTGAGAAATTTACATAATTGGTTATTTTCAGCATTTTTTGGATTCTTGGTTTTTACTTCAGATATTAATCAATGTGAAAAAATGTATGTAGAATCCACGAAAGTTATAAATAGCTTGATTTGTGATTGCATAAAGCTTACAAGCATCTGGAATACTTAAATAATTGGTTTGAATAGAGAAGCCTAAGGAGTTACCGGCAAGCAATGTGGCACTTCCAATTTCGCTAGTATCATAGTGACAATTTTCAATTATTAATGATCCTGATCCTTTTGCAAATAAAGGGGAATCATTTTGATAGAAAACAAAATTAGTAAAAGTAATCTGATTATGATATGAATAGAAAACACATTTGATATTATACATATTGGAGTTATTAACGACATTACACATTCTACATGTTTCTTCAGCAGATCCAACTGCAAAATCAAATATTCTTGACAGATATCCGAGGCTTGAATGGGTTGAAACGCAATGCATTATATTGGTATATTGGAGAAGGTTACGAATTCCTGAATATGTAAAAGCTCCCCCTGGAACAAAATAACATGTATTCATCGTTGTATTAATATTTGACATAACATCTCTCCCCCTTCCAAAGTGTATTGGACATATCCCCTCCGAAGCTCTGATAATGACGGAAAGATTAAATACTGCATCATCATATCCGTTTGATGCAGTAAAGAGAGCTGGACCTCTCTCAACTGAGTAGCAATTAGAAAAACAGCATAACGAAACATAAAATTTGGAGCAAAGAAGGGCGCATCCACCTCCCCCTGCTTTCATACTATTATCAATAAAAGCAACAGGTTCTGATCCTGTTGAAGAACAATCGTAGAAACCACAACTGGTAATATTAACTGTTGCGCCTGGATATGTAACATATATTGCTCCGCCTGGTTCAATGCTCGAACATTTACAAAATTTGGAATCTTTCACATTAACCAACTCGTTTGGAGATTTAATTCGACTATTGCAAGAAACAAAAGAAATAGGATGATCAAGAAAGGTAATAAATGCGCTATTGCCAACGCTGAATTTGTTATCTCCTCTGAAAACACCACCAAAAAAACGACAAAAGAAAGAATCAACAATAGCAATAGTGCTAAATCCAGAAAACACGGGACAAACTAATAAATGGTTTGTAAGAGATAATCGAGAAAATATGAGATTCATGAAAATTTACTTACTATAATGTGATCTATACTTAATAAGAACATTGGACATATAGCTTTAGGGTTTAATGATTTTTAAGTGTCTTCATTGGAGATAAACATGGTTTTGATCACTAATTAGAAACACTGGTATTGATATAATGAAAAAATGCTTTATGTTTGATTCAAATCATGGATGTGTTACTTGTGATTTTCAATCTATTTCAAATAGTAATTTTCTAATTCTCACTCAATGGAATGTCGAGCATTTTATTCATTTGTGATACTGAAAGGGACTTATCTTTACTCATCATGGTCTTTGAACATATGAAATATGAAATAAGCAAAACAATAAAAAATGATATGAAGACATACACGAAGAAGAGATGCATTTGGAGAGAAGGCCGGCTTTTGATAATTAATTGAACAACATCTGACCAGGATTCTTCATCAAAAGAAATTGACAAATTGGTTTCTTTCTGCAAAGTTTTAGGAATCATACAAGATATGTAAAGGTTGTTAAATTGTAATGCTTGATATGAAACATCTTCAAACTTACAAAATCCCTTCAAAGGATAGAAATGGTAAAATGGCTTATAATAAAGAATAATTTCATTGCCTATTTGACCTGAGTACTCACCAAATGGAGAATCTTGGATAACTGGTTTTGGAATAACACAAGAATAAACACCATCACCATAAAACCCCAGATTGCAATTACATAACCCGGGGAAAGTGCATGATCCATTGGGATGGCAATCTTCTTGGCATTTATAACATCCCTCTTCATCTGGATTCCCATTTGTATACCCATCCTGGCATATACATTTCTTATCTGAAGTTAAAACTGTGTGAATTCCGAAACATTCCTCATTATCTCTGTACAAAATACGGCTTCGGCGATTGAGCTCGGCAATAACACTATCAGAAAACACAAATCCAACAAATAATAATATCATATGAAACAAGACTTTATTTATCGTAGTTCTAAAACAAAGACAAATCACCAAACAACAGGCAATGGATCGAAAGATGGTCCCTTTTTTTTGTTTGTACTGGAACTGCGAGTGAGAAAACTGATCATTGGATTATTCGTAGATTGAGGAATATTTATGGGAACTTGAATCTCATCCATCAAAAATACACTCTTTTGTGGGGTCCCAATCAAAAATCGTGGTATGGAAGGATCAACTCGAGGGGTTTCGGACATGTGAAAAAAATGTAGATTTACAATATTTACATTAATTAGGCTTCGAAGAAGTAATAACATCTCTAACATCTCGAGAGCCTGCGCATTTCCTTAGCAAAGGTAGTATTCTGTCAATGAGTTCGTTGTCTTCTCTATCTCCTTCCCATGTCTCTGATAGTATCGCATTTTCTTTATGCATTGAGAATGAACATGGATTGTTATCAACAATAATGACATTATCAAGGGGTGTCTGAAATATTCCAAGATCCTTAACATACATACCATGATGAAAAGTGCATGATTCGCGAAAAAGTCGCTGTGTAAGTGGAATCGATGGACATATTCTATCAATAATAGGATTTGCATATGGAGAAAGAGAAGCTGTAAAGATTACTACATAAAACAGCTTGAGCATCTCATCTAGGAACTCATCTAAGTGTGGTCTCTTTTGAACATAGATATCGTACTGTATTGAATCTATAGTAATTGGAATTGTCAGATCATAAAGCTCTGGTGGATAAAAAGAACAATGAACCAGCGTTTCATCAAGATCAAGGACAAGGACCTTTTTAGATGATTCTATCTCCTGTAAAACTACCTGTGGGTAGCTATCTTCAACATAACAACATGTACAGCAACTACACCATATTTTCGGCTCGTCTTCTTCAAGAGCTACGCCATTATGAGATATAACTCGATTTTCAACATCGACAAGATTCTTCTTTTCAAGGTTTTCATTCATCAAAACTTGATTATTGTTTGGCCCTTGAAATGGGTCTGTTTTTACAGGAAATATTTGTTATGTTTATTATAAGAAAGTTTTTCTTATGTTTATATAATCACATGTTTACGAACGATTATTTGTAAACAGCCAATGACTGCAGGAGGATATAATATTGAGTATGCACATGAGTTGATTCGGTCAATTATTGGTTTAAAGAGCGGCGATGATAATTTTAGGGAGGTTTGCATAAATTTTTGTGAACAGTTCGCACAGCCAACTGGATTTGATTGGAATGTTTTTACACTTTTGGTTAGAAATGAAAACACTTCTGAAATAAGGATGTTTGCTTATTCATCTTTAATTCGCATTATAAAAGATAATTGGAATAGGATTGATCAGATATCTCAGTTTGCAATATCCAGTTCTTTTCCTTTTCTTTTTGATTCTAAAGGGAAAGAAGATGTTATTTATAATACCATTGCCCGAGTTGCCGCTGCCTATTTGGCATATGCAGCTCCAGGCGAACAGATTGATGCTTTTTTTCTGTTTTCCAATGATTATGACTCCTTTTTTCGGATTCATGTTCTTGTTGAGCTAATATCTTTTATTTTTCTAAAAGATTTTCCCAAAAATAGATTTATTGCATTCAAATTATTCAATGATAAATGTCTATTAGGTCTTCTCGATTCCCTTTTATTCGGTCCACTGCTAGAAAATTGTAGTGAATCTTATGATTACAATGATTTACTCCAGCTTTTTACTGACATTCATGTTAATGCGCCAAATATTGTTGAGAAAGCAGTTAGCGATAGTAAGATTAAAGATGTTTATGCGGAGTTGTCTACTAACTTATGGACAGTATCTGATACAAGGATTGTAACTATATTTGAAGCCTTGCTGGAATTCGATAAAGTGGATGAATGTGTTATTAGGCTCATTGATAATAGCATGTTCAATTATTTTTTGAACAGCTTCCGAGATCTATTTGTTTTTAATAAATATATAGATCGTGAAAAATTTGATGCTCATATTCAGAGCTTCCAAATTAGGATTCAAATTATGTTCTCCTTAATATTTAAAGTTGATGAATCGAGGATTTGTGATTTCCTATCATTGACCGTAAATATTTTAGAATCAATATCACCATCGGTTGTGTATGAAACTGTTGTACAATTGATTAATTTTTTCCGCTCATCACTTTATGTTAACAATCATCAGCTTATTTTGAGCACTAAATCATCAAGACTTGAGATTATTAATATTTGTTTTGTACATCTAATGAATAATGTTAAAAACTTACCAGGGTGTCTTTATGATGATAAATGGCCTTCACAAAAAATAACATCATTACTGGAAGAATTAATTAAATATATCATTGAAACTTTTGACAACTATAGTCTTCTTCCATATATAATGTCTCATATATTATATGACAAGAATAATACAAAGCGATTGCTAGTGCTGATAAAGATTGTCGGGATTGTGCTATCAAATTTAATCAATAAAATAGATAGCGCAATTACAGGAACCATTAGTGTTGAGGTATCGATTTCTCTGCTTTCATCGATTCATTTATTTATTCCCTCTGTTCAAAGTAAGGTTTTTGCATTTTTAGGTAAACTTGTTCCATTTTGTGAATTCAGTGAATACTCTCAAGATGACTTCTTTGATGAGATTATTACACTTCTTTTAGAATCAAGACCCATTTCTTTCGAAGCATTTTCTAGTTATATCACGCACTTTGTTAATCATCACACTACTATCACAATCGCTGAGTCAAGGTTGAAAAATGTGCCGGGAAAGGATCCAGCATTTTCAATAGTTAGCAAACTAATGGCCAAATTTATTGCTCCGAATAAGAAAGAATATGCATATGAAACCATCATAACAACTATCAATGATTTTGAATGGATATCGAATAATTTTGTTGGAAGTAACTCATGTTTAAAAAGAATTAGAAATGATGTCACAAAAGGTATTGATCTTTTGCTTGAGTTCGATCTTTCATCAATACCAAAAATGGACATTATATCCTCTTTGTGTTTATCCTTGATCAAAGCAAGTAACAGGCTTATTAGTGTCTATAATGACTCCCCCGCTGATTCAATCCCAAATCAAATCATAAATTTTGTTACTAAATTCTCTTCCTTGGTGATGAAAACTGTCGAAGCATTTCCGGGTACATTTTTTGAGTTCCTGAGGTTAATGAAAACTCCTTCAAGTGTATCAATGCTTTCATTTATGTGGGTAAAGAAAATTGGCCAGCCTGTCCTTGAAAAATTCATTGATAATCCGCAGGATTTGCCAATATATTTGGAATTCTGCTCCAATCTTAAGTATATTTTGGAGAGTATTATTAATAACAACGATATTGTTCAAAATGGATCGAAATACTCAAAAACAATAGCTTCCTGCTTGTGTCAGTTTTCGGTAAGAATTCCTGAAGATCAGGCATACAATAATCTTTGTTTGTGTTTACAGATAGATGATTATTCGATATTCTCTGATGTTCTAAGTTCCGCAAAATCGATTTCTTTGAATATATTTGTAAAGCTTTGGCCATTAATAGAGAAAAGGAGCGATAACCAGTATCTTGATCGGGTTGTTGAAACCTTATATGAATACTTGGTTGACTCAAATAACTGCTTCTCTATCCTTAAAGGGATCCCATCATTCAGCAAGGATCAAGTGGAACATCTCAAACATATGTTTGGTCAAGCAAAAATTCCAAAGAGCAAAAAAAGGGTACTTCGGATGTTTTTGAAAAAAGAACTTAAATAGATTGTTTTTTAAAATAACTTGAAACAAGAATACTTTTTTCACATGCCCTCCTTTAAAACAAAATGTTCTTAGGTTTTCTCTCATTTCATCATGACTGAATAGAACTCAAACAATGCTTTAAATTCCCCATTAATTAATTGATTGATCCTCTTGATTTTTTCATTACATTTCAAGAACCCAATGATTTTAAAAGATGGATTTTCCATGATCCCCTGATTTAAACTCACCCCACCAAAACATCACATATTCATCAAGCCTAGATCATCATTTCTTCAAATTTTCTTTCCCTTTTGAAATCAATATTCCCTTCAAAACCAGAGCTTAGAAACATATTTAAAAAAATCTTATTAATGTGATTTTTAATCCCATTTTGACTTATTGTCCTCCTTTACTCTTGAGGAATTCAACAACATTCGAATATCCATTTTCGTTTTCTAATCCCATTGGTGTTTCTCCATTATTATTTTCTGCATTTATTTCAGCTTTTTGATTAACTAGATATTCAACAACATTAAGATGACCTTCCTCGGCGGCCCAATGAAGAGGAGCATAATCAAATACAAAAACTTCACAGAATAATCTTTTGCATTTATATCAGCTTTTTGATTAACTAGATATTCAACAACATTAAGATGACCATATCTAGCAGCATAATGAAGAGGAGTCCAATTAAATATAAAAACTCAGCACCTCTATCTTTTGCATTTATATCAGCTTTTTGGCGAACTAGATATTCAACAACACTAAAATGACCTTTAATAGCAGCACAATGAAGAGGAGTTTTTCCAATTTTATCTAAAACAGCTAAATCATCAATCACATCATTCTTAAGACAATACTCAATACTTGTTTGCAGATAACCATATTCGATCAGTTGATCAATATCATTTGTATTCTTGAAGAATGATTCATCAATACCATAGGGCTTGGATTTACTTTTGATAAAACTTTTAAAATCTTTGATCTCTTTCCAAAAATAATTGCACAACAAGAAAGAGTCTTCATTTGCGAAAAATGGTTCTATTTCTTCATATTTTAAAACACCTCTCTTGTACAATTGATATATCAAAACTGGGCAAATATAGGATTGTTCTAATAGTTTTCGCTGGAAATCAGCGATCTGGCAATACTCAATGGAATAATTCACTGCTTTATCAAGTTGATGAGGCCGAATCTTTGGCAAAATAACAATTCGATTGACACAGAACTCCATATCATCAATAAAAATTTTATTTCCAACCCCAAATAGAAAATCCTCAAATGAAATAATCTCATCCATCTGACAAAAAAATGGCATTTTTATTGATAAATGCAAGTTTTTGCCGAGTCCGATTAATATAACTAGAGAATCAAGATTTTTTAAAAGTGACACCATTCTTTTAAATGAAAAATGATCTCATCTTGAAAATTAATTTTAAGGTAAATTTTTTTAGCTATGGGTTACACATTTCAAGTTCTGATCATCCTTCTAACATATTGAAACATATTGAAAATGTGACTGAATGTTAGAGCTTTTGTTATTGTTAAAATCATTGTTTAAAAAAAAAAATTAATAATACTCTACCTCTTAAAACCAATTTTATTCAAGTTTGATACAATACAAACAGTTTTCCGCACAAGTGCTGTTGTTATCATCATCGTTAACTTCAATGATTAGAAATAGTTTTAATTTCATAAATCGATTCATATTAATTTGATATTATAATCCATGTTAATGCCTCCTGGGTTGGAAAATTGGGAGCATTATGGGGCTTTTCCAGTTTTTGATAGTTTGTCCAAATGAGATTTTGATTCCATTTTTGTCCGAAAACAGAATTGAATCAACCCAATCGCATTCATAGCTAAACTTAACACATTTTTTGACAAGTCTTTGAATTCTTTGTCAATCATGACGAATAGATCAGAAGGTCTATTTCAATAATTTCCCAAACTAGTAGTGAATATTCTCATTGATCGAAAATCAGCCAGATATAAAGCTAGGGCTTCTAATAACAATTGAATAATCATTGCATGAAAAACCTTTAACATGATTATAGTGCAAGTTTGATGTTGTTTTTTAGAATCAAAATTCGGAGATATGAGGACTAATTATGTCAAGTTTACTATTCAAAATAATATTGCTCATTGAATTTATGAGACTATTTAAGATGCGAAAATAATGTTTTCATTTGATTTTGATACTGAAGATGAAATTGATATGTGGTTTTTTCGGTTTTTGCCAATAATTGGGATTTCTATACTTTATAAAAATAAATCATTATGTTTAAATGGCTAAGGGATGCTTTTGTGACCATGATCAAATAAAAGGGAATAGTTTACTACATGATGACAATGATTATATTAATGGAACAGATACTGATTTAATCGATGATGACTTGATTATTCCACAAAAAATATTTAACTATTTTGGTCTTCCAGAAACTGTTGTTCTTATGGAAGAATTCATGTATATCATGGATGGGTTAAAGAGGATATATAAAAATTCATTTGGAGTCGGTTTCAGAAGAGACCAATTTTGTATTAAGATGTCACCTACTGAATTTGTTGATTTACTCTCGGATGATGAAAATAATGTTAAAGAAACTGTTGAGTATATTAAATCAAGGCCAGAAATGGATGTTTTTTTGACAACATATGGTTTTGATTTTAGTATTAAGTCAGAATTGAAGAAAATGCCTCTTCATATTGGGTTCTTGATGTCTAATTTTAAGATATCGCGTTTTTTAGAATCAAAATTCGGAGATATGAGGACTAATTATGTCAAACTATTGGTTAATTATCGAATGAACAAGAAGAGAAAGTTATTTGATCTCATGCCAAACTTCGATTTTGATGATTTGTATCATCTTATTCAACAAATTGAATACTCGAGAACCAAACAGAGAGAATTTTGGATCGAATATGAAGAGTTTTGGAAAATGTTCGATTATGATGAAATATTTTCCCCATGGGAATATGCCAGAGCATATGGCGAGATTTTTAATAATGGCTTAATCATTGCTCAAAATGTTATAATTTTATTAAGGTTTTCCCAAACAGATATGTCCTCATCTTATCATGGAATTGATGCTATATATTACTATTTATATGCTATTCATTATTGTTTGATTCTCAACCCCAAATCCAAAATGATATCTCGGATGATTGAAGGTTTAGTAATGTTTAAGCAAAGAAATGAAGTTACTGCTTTTCTCAAAGTTCACTCAAATGGGAATGAGAAGCCCAAATCTGAACAAAAATCAGCCAAAAGTAATGATGTTAATAACCCTTTATAATTAATCAAACATTTTTAATAAGTAAATTTTCTTAAAATGAGTATATATTATTGATAAACCACTCATCAATGTGGTAGGAACTTTAAAAACTTGGAAAACAATTCTAAATATTCACTATTTATGAATTGATACTATCTTTTAATTCTTGAATCTCTTTCAAGTACCAAATCATATCAAAAGACATATTTTTAATATCTAATGACTTTGGTAGAATCTTCATTTAGAGAGTTAACGGAGTAATGAAGAGGAATTGATCCATATTTGTTTTCAATATTGACATCATCATGTTAATTCAACAGTAGTTTTAAAATACAAATATTCCCATTTGAAGCGGCAAGATGAATTGGTCTAATATTAACATTCATTAAATAAAAAAACATCATCACATCTTTTGATATCAGCCCCATTTTTAATGAGATACTTGGGGATTCCAATATTATTGCAATGAAGCGAAATAAAAAGTGGTGTTTGCAGGTGATTAATTCAGAAAGCCTAAAATCTCATAATCAAAACTATAATTACTATCAATATCAGCACCATTTTTAATAAAAGTTTTGTAACCAATACATTCTGACAATAATGCATTGGAGCTTGAAAATACATACAAAAACCACATGAATATTACGATAAAAAATGTCTACTCCTCTAAGAATTAGATAATTAACAATACTCAAGCAATTGGAAAAGATTTATATGTTAAGCAAGTTTTCTCGGAATTTGTTGAATTGAAGATACACTTTCTTAAAAGCCATATACTTTATAACTCCAATGAATTTTTCATTGATCGCTGAAAAGACAATATCTGAAATAATATCAACTTTGGGAACTAACAAGTTTTGTTCTTCAAAGAATAAAATGAAGTACTTTAAAAAGAAAACCCATTCTATTATATCAATTTCTTCACGATACTTAGATAAAATCCATTCAATAATGTCGCTGTTCATACATTTTGCTGCAATCTGATACATATTTGATACATTTGATTGGTAATTTATGATCTGAATTCCTTCAGAATTCCCTCCTAAAACTGAATTCTTAAGGGTTAACTTTGTCACATCAAATCCAATAGTAATTAGCAACTTAAGACATTTGCTTGGCCTAAAGAATGATGCAAAATCAACAAGCTCGTAAGATAGAGGTCGATTCAACTATAAAAATGATGCCCATTATAATTATTATGTTATAATATAAAGGATTTAAGAAAATCATTCTAATCTGATTCCAATTCTGTTGGACAAGAGCAAATGAAATCCTTATTTGATCTATATGGTGTCTCCTTTACTGTTTCTCTTGAGGATTCTTGAATTGATTCATTTTGAGATCTATTAATCCTTTTCAATAGCGTTTGATTTGTTATAACAGAGTATTCAACAGAAGGAACTGGAATGGCTGATTCCTCATTGCAATAATGGGATTAATGATATGATTCCTTTTTTATTTATTTGATTTTGATACAGAAAATGAAATTCACCAATCAAAACCACCAAAAGATCTATAATCGCAGAATAGAGGTTCTCAATGAATTGGATCAGATTTGATTTCCACCAAGCAACCCCAAATGGTTTCAGAAATCTCCCTTTCATTTTCTCTCCCAATGAAAATGATTATGCTCTATAAAAACATGATAAAGGATATGTTGTGTATAAATTCTTTCATTGTTCCAATATATGACAACAATTTTGATTGGATGTAATTCTGGCAGTTGTTTAGTTTACATTACAAGGGAAAAAACGAAGGAAATTAGCTATTTATTATGCTTTGACTATTAATGGTCGGGGGGTGCATTAGCTCTCAGGATTTAATTCATCATATTCAGATACTTTTCCATTAAATGATTCATAAAATATTTTTATCAGTCTTGAAACAGTTTTACAAAATAGTACCAATGGCAATATAGATTTCCATAAAGAATTCTGTTTTTCAACATTTTGTCCTAAAGACTGGTTGTATTTAGGAGAATCCGAAAAATGGTTTTTTATTGCTACTATTATAGATGATCTGCATTTATTACTGTTCTTGAGCAAAAATGGGTAGAGAATAACAAATAATACAATAGAAATAAAGTAGAAAATGAAAAGAATTGTTCTGTAATTCGATATATTATTCTTAATAGTGAACAAAAAAGTCCTAAACTTATGAGTCTCAAAACGTTGTATTAGGGTTGCAATTGTCATAATATAACAAATGTAACATAAATTGAAAGGAGAATACAATATCATTAAATAATAGAGGCACAATTCGATAAAACACCCAGCCTCTTGCATGAAATATTGCGAGTTGGAAACATCTTCAGGATGATTTTTATTTGTTGATGGGTTTTCAGAGTCCTTCTCATTTCGGGTACTTCCCTGGTCTTGGTTTGTTTGCTCCTGATTGATCATAAATGAATACTTCACATAGGATGCTGGCATTCTATCAATTTTGTAGATATTTTCAATTTTTGAATTCAAAAGTATTTTTTGTTTTGAAATTGAATGTACAAAGAAATATTTGATAAAAAACTGGAAAGTTATTTATCGTTTAATATTTGTTTTCTCACCTCTATAACAAAATTGTAAACTCATGCCCAAAAAGTCAGTACTGGCCATTGAAAACCATTAATAAAGGGTAAGTACAGAGTAGTGTAATATGTTTAGTTTACAAAAATGACTTCAAATGCCAGTAAATGAAGTTTACTATTCAAAATAATTTTGCTCATTGAATTTATGAGACTATTTAAGATGCGAAAATAATGTTTTCATTTGATTTTGATACTGAAGATGAAATTGATATGTGGTTTTTTCGGTTTTTGCCAATAATTGGGATTTCTATACTTTATAAAAATAAATCATTATGTTTAAATGGCTAAGGGATGCTTTTGTGACCATGATCAAATAAAAGGGAATAGTTTACTACATGATGACAATGATTATATTAATGGAACAGATACTGATTTAATCGATGATGACTTGATTATTCCACAAAAAATATTTAACTATTTTGGTCTTCCAGAAACTGTTGTTCTTATGGAAGAATTCATGTATATCATGGATGGGTTAAAGAGGATATATAAAAATTCATTTGGAGTCGGTTTCAGAAGAGACCAATTTTGTATTAAGATGTCACCTACTGAATTTGTTGATTTACTCTCGGATGATGAAAATAATGTTAAAGAAACTGTTGAGTATATTAAATCAAGGCCAGAAATGGATGTTTTTTTGACAACATATGGTTTTGATTTTAGTATTAAGTCAGAATTGAAGAAAATGCCTCTTCATATTGGGTTCTTGATGTCTAATTTTAAGATATCGCGTTTTTTAGAATCAAAATTCGGAGATATGAGGACTAATTATGTCAAACTATTGGTTAATTATCGAATGAACAAGAAGAGAAAGTTATTTGATCTCATGCCAAACTTCGATTTTGATGATTTGTATCATCTTATTCAACAAATTGAATACTCGAGAACCAAACAGAGAGAATTTTGGATCGAATATGAAGAGTTTTGGAAAATGTTCGATTATGATGAAATATTTTCCCCATGGGAATATGCCAGAGCATATGGCGAGATTTTTAATAATGGCTTAATCATTGCTCAAAATGTTATAATTTTATTAAGGTTTTCCCAAACAGATATGTCCTCATCTTATCATGGAATTGATGCTATATATTACTATTTATATGCTATTCATTATTGTTTGATTCTCAACCCCAAATCCAAAATGATATCTCGGATGATTGAAGGTTTAGTAATGTTTAAGCAAAGAAATGAAGTTACTGCTTTTCTCAAAGTTCACTCAAATGGGAATGAGAAGCCCAAATCTGAACAAAAATCAGCCAAAAGTAATGATGTTAATAACCCTTTATAATTAATCAAACATTTTTAATAAGTAAATTTTCTTAAAATGAGTATATATTATTGATAAACCACTCATCAATGTGGTAGGAACTTTAAAAACTTGGAAAACAATTCTAAATATTCACTATTTATGAATTGATACTATCTTTTAATTCTTGAATCTCTTTCAAGTACCAAATCATATCAAAAGACATATTTTTAATATCTAATGACTTTGGTAGAATCTTCATTAAGAGAGTTAATGGAGTAATGAAGAGGAATTGATCCATATTTGTTTTCAATATTGACATCATCATGTTTATTCAACAGTAGTTCTTAATTGGTCACCATTTCTTTTAGTAATTTTGTCCCTTTGAGTTCTTTATATTCGCAAAGATAAGAAAGTTCAATTATTCTGATACCTTAAACCATTTCTTGTCTTATATAAAGGTGAATTGACCAATTATGTTCTCACACATAATTTTGGAATGTTTTTGTTGATGGCATTGAGCATTCCTACGTTTTAAAATCGGAGGGTGGCTTTCGTGCTTTTTTAAAAATCACAAAATGAGTCCAAACCAAAATTGACCATTTGGATAAATCTAATAAACAAACACTACTTTGTTTTAGGAAGGAGTTTATATAGTGTCTCCTTTACTGTTTCTCATGAATTGATGCATTTGGAGATCCATTAATCAATTTTATGTTATTCTAACCCAATTAACACCAGTTTTTGCCAATTCCCCAAAATTCAATAAATGTAAATACTGGTGATGTGTCACTTTTGTGGAAGTTTGACTTAATCAGAGAAACACATGGAAGTGATAGAATTACGGTCAGAATATTTTGAATTCCATCAAAATCTTATGATATATGTGGGGAAGTGTCCATTGGGCAAAGTTGTTTTCGAGACCTTTAATTTGATTGAAGACCAGTTTGAATTGCAAAATCTTATTGATTCTCCTTATGTAATTAAGCCTCTTGGTATTGGAAAACTTAACAATAGAATTGGAATAATAACAGAATATGCAAATGGTGGTGATCTTTTTGATTTCTTATATTACAGTTCTAATCCAAGGAGACACAATAGCGAGTATTTATTATCTATTATTTTGCAAATTGCACTTGGAATTCGAGATATTCATCGATCAGGTGTTTTCCATAGGAATATCAAACCAGAGAATATCGTCTTAAAGAAAGAAGGAGAAGACATTAGAGCGATGATCATAGATTTTGAATATTCTATATATATGGATTCATCTGCATCAGAGAAAGTAATGAGTTATGGAACTTTTCAATATAATCCACCAGAAATGGATGGAATGACCAAACTTTCCTATTCTGCAGATATATATGCATTCGGTATTTGCATTTTGATGATTTTGATGCCTGAAGCTACAAGAATTCCAACATTCGAAGACTTTGAAGCATTTATGAAATTGGAAGAAACAAATTATCCTGACTTAGATCCACTTAAGGAGATTTTATCAAGGATATTTGTCAAAGATCCGAAAGAGAGGATCACTATTAATGAAATCGTTGAGTTCGAATTCATTCGAAACAAAATACCTTATAAATATGATTCTCTTCAATTTATGAAACCAATTGAATTAAATCCTGAACTTTTCGAATTCAACGATGAATTAAAGGTTTATTTCGGAAAGCATAAGGGGATCAGGATGGTACTCAAATCTAAAGGTGATACACCAGATCAATCTCATATTGAAGCAGAAAAGGAAGCGAAATTAATTATGAGTTTAGATAATCCTGATAGTAGGTACCATTCTATTGTAAAGTGTTATGGTACAGGAATTTTGAACAATTTTGTTGGTATTTTGACTGAGTGTGCCAATGGAGGTGACTTGTTTACTTTTATATGCAACCTTGACGATAACCCATTTAGATTCAACCCAGATTATTTAGTCACAATTATTTACCAGATTGCTGTTGGGATAGGAGATATTCATAAACGTGGAATTTTTCACAGGGATATCAAACCGGAAAATATTGTTTTACAAAAAGACAATGAGTGTGTTCGGGCAATTATCATTGATTTTGAGCATGCAATCGAAGATGATCGAATAGTATTGGAATATGGAACAGAACCGTATTATCCACCAGAAATGGATCGAAAAACTCCTCTTACAATCGCAGCTGATATATATGCTTTTGGTGTTTGCATATTGTTAATTTTGATGCCTGAAATCGGAAGAATTCCAAAATTCGAAGAGATTGTTGAGATCATGAAAATTCGAACCCCATTATTCGAAAGACTTGAACCATTAAAATGGATTTTGGAAAGAATATTTGTGAAAGATCCAATGAAGAGGATTACTATTGAAGAAATTCTTTCATTTGAATTCTTTGACTCTAGGAAGCCATATATGTATGATCGTTAC
>Ga0209639_1002184_pt1 | contig 16273 bp, 19 predicted proteins | sample EPASupsiteHSE605_FD_187268 | JGI IMG/M metagenome (GOLD analysis project Ga0209639, IMG submission 187268) | Bioremediated contaminated groundwater from EPA Superfund site, New Mexico - Sample HSE6-05 (SPAdes) (version 2) | ecosystem: Environmental > Aquatic > Deep subsurface > Groundwater >...
TCAGCACTTGATTCCGTTTCGGCTACGCCTGCACTCCATCAAGTGCTGACATGAGCCTCTATTTTTTTTGATTAGCTGGTATACTTTTCAATTGGAATGGTGGTATACTTTTGAACTGTTATTTATATAAGGGAATAAATAATTTGAGCTTGTGTTTAATTACGAAAGGTTAAGGGATTTATTCGATTGACAGTTGTCGTTAAGCATGTTGATATCTGTCGTTATGCTTGTTGACAACTGTCGACAAGCATAACGACAGATATCAAACGAATACTTTCCTTAAGGAAAAAATGTTTTATAGTATTGTCTTACAATTAGTTTCCTTTATGGTTGAGCTTAATTACAGGCAGTAAAATTTTATGTGCTTATTATAAAGATAAGATTGGTTGCTTCCCTGAGTAATGGGGTATGGGAGGTGTAAGATGGGGTGAGGGATGAAAAAGGCATCTTTCACCCACTATTCTGTTGCAAATGAGAAGATTAAACCCTAAAAGTGGGGAGTGTAATTTAAACTCTGTCTGGTTCATATTCTAGGAAAATCACTACAAATATAATTTTTCTTTTTGGATTTACAAATGCTTTTTAAGGCTGTTATTGGTAGTGTGCAAGGGCGGTGAGGAACGAGCCGTTTATATACCCTTGCTCACTACCGTGAACAGCCTTTTCTTTGCGTTTGAAAAACCGGTAAGAAAAATGGATTATATATCCAATGGCATTCTATCACCGAACTTAATCCGCAATTGACCGGCTGTCAATGCCCAATTATGAAGAGGCTGTGTCCATTTTTTTGAGATATTTATAACGGCCAGGTAGATCAACTTCATCAAGGCCATGTCATTAGGGAAAACGCCCTTTGTCTTGGTCACTTTTCTAACTTGACGATGGAAGCCTTCTACGGCATTAGTGGTGTAAATTAGTTTTCGAATCTGTTCATCATAAGCAAAATAGGATGTAAGCTTGTCCCAATTCCTTTTCCATGAATCCATGACTACAGGATATTTCTTACCCCATTTATCTTGTAGTTTATCAAAATTCAATTCCGCCAGATCAAGCGTAGGGGCTTGATAGATTGTCTTTAAATCAGACATAAACTCTTTCTGATCTTTTGAAGCAACATATTTCAATGAGTTCCGGATTTGGTGAACAATACAACTCTGTATAATCACATGAGGGAAAATTGTGCTGATGGCCTCTGCGAACCCCGTTAGGTTATCAATACAAGCAATCAAAACATCTTTCATCCCCCGGGCTTTAAGATCGGTCAGAACACTCAACCAGAAGTTGGCTCCCTCGCTTTCGGAAACATACATACCTATAAGCTCCTTACGGCCATCTTTGTTGATGGCCAATACATTATACACTGCTCTGCTTTCGGTTCGGCCTCCATCTTTTACTTTATAATGCATCGCATCCAACCATAGAATGGTGTACATATTCTCCAAAGGGCGACTTTGCCATTCTTTTACCTTGGGAACGATCCGGTCTATTATTTCGCTAAGGGTATTGTGTGAAATCTCCACATCGTACATTTCCTCTATATGAGTGGAAATATCTCTCAGACTCATCCCCATTCCATACAAACTGATAATTTTGGAGGACATATTATCTGCCAAAATCGTCTCCCGTTTCTTGAGAATCTCCGGATTAAAACTGCTGTGGCGATCCTGGGGAGTCACTATCTCAATCTCCCCGGCCATCGTTTTAACGCGCTTACTGCCTCGGCCATTACGCTTATTGCCAATCTGACGCTCTGACTCATCCAGATGAGAGGACATCTCTCCGTCTAAAGCGGCTTCTAAAAACTCTTTTAACAAGGGCCCAAAGGCGCCATCCTTTCCTGTGAGTGATTCACCACTGCGAAGTTGTGCTAATGCCTTGTCTCGCATTAACTGGTACTCTTGACTGTTTCTATCCATAATGTAAAGTAAATTGTTTTTGGACAGAGTTCAAATTACGGTCTCAAGATGACCGTAGAATAATAATTCTGCGGTCTTTTTTATTTATTCTTTTTCTACCATATCCTCATCTATATTGTCTCTAAAATGATCACGAATAAATTTCTCTACGTTTTTCTCTGTGTAAAATATCTTGTGATGGATGGTTATATAGGTCAGTTCGCCGGCCGATCGGTAACGCTGTAATGTCCGTTTACTTACGTTCAGCATTTGACACAAGTCTTGATTGTCTAAAAGCCGTTCACCGTTTAATACGTTATGTCGTCCACTCATTATATCCATAAATTTATCTAATCGGTCAAAGCGTCCCATGAATTGCTCAAACCACTTTTGCATGAAATCTTTTATTCCTTCATCCTCGCTCATGGTTTGCCTCCTTTCTTATTCTTGTTTACCACAAGTCCCGGTAATAGACGTTTGACCTCTGCCAACAGATACCATACTCTACCTCCCCTGATTGAATAGATTATTTCTCAGTTACTGCGTAACCGCTGCATAGTGCGTCTACTTACCCGTAATATGGTAGCAGCATCTTGATCACTCAGCCAAACCTCTGATGGATCAGATTGTTGTAGGATGGTATTTTCTTTTTCTTGTTTTACAAAAGAATGAATCCGGTCGATTTTTTGTAGTAGACTTTTATAGGCTTCCGATTCTATACTTATTACTTTCATGCTCGTAACTTATTGGTTTGATGCAAAGTTCGAGCGTTTTTTGATACTTGATAACGAGGTCGGTACTACTCTTTTTGAATATTTCTGTAAGTAGCTTATATATAATCGAATATAAGTAAATTTTCTCCGAAAAAGAGAAATAGAAAATACAGAAAAGATCGGTATAATGCGTGTTTAAGCATACATACCGACCTCGGTATTATTCTTTTCTACCCATACGCCGCAATAGGGCATCTTTTAACTTGTCAAGAAATGGTGTAGGGGTATTCCGTATTTTCAAATCACCAAGAGTTCGCGAAAGATTGCTATCTAACTGGATATTAAATACATTTTGGATATAATCGTAAAGTTGTGTCAACGGTAGGTCTCCAAACATTCCGGCACTATCCCATGAAAATATTTGCTCCTGTAACTCGGCTTTACTACCCATCCAAGTCTTTTTAGTCGCAGGAAAGCCAAAAGAACAACTCTTCATACCGTTATCATCCAACAACTCCACTTCGTGCATCAAATAGACAGAAAGCATATCATTTGCTAAAATCTTCGCTACCTTAAAATCGCAGTTAGTCGAAAATTGGGGATCAAATTCATAATAAAATGTTTCGAGATATTGCTCCACGTCTGTTTTATCCCGCAGAAAATAAATAGCGTCTAAATGAGAAGAGTCTGATCGGTAATAACGGATAAAATCAAGCCTTATACCATTATATTTGTTTATATCATTCAATAAATCACAGAAGTATTCCCGTTGTTTATTTATACCTATGGGGCGATTCATCTCAATATTATAGACTTTACGATAGAATATTAAACGGGAGCATAATCTGGGTTTAGTTTCTTTGAAAAAATAAATTTCCTCTTCCTCATCTTTAAAATTGTATGATAAAATAAATGCTTTTAATTGGTTGAATGCTTTGGCAAGTATGCGGGAAGCATCCAAAGACTTCGTAATCATACTCATTTCAGAACATTCTATTTGTTCAATCTTTATATCAATTTCTTTTTTTAGATGGGAAGTAAATCGAATCATAAATATGCATCTTTTAGACCAAACAGTAAAACAGAATTCTATTACTAATTGAACTACAATAGAGCACGAAATCTAATATCTCAAGTTTGATTTCTTTAAAAAATATTTTCATTAGAAATATCATTAGAGTTTAAAAAAAGAAAACAACTTCTCATTTTATTCAGACAATCGCTAAAGAGTCTTATTATTGATTCAGATTCTTCAATGGAAATTCATCAAAATGATGGTAAAACACACCGACATATATACTACAACTTATCAGGTTATTTCATATGCCGGTGTGACACTTACCAGAATCAAATAAAAACAATTAATATTTCCATCAGGTATGAATAAATGGATTTTATTTCATTCGTAACATCAACGCATTTATTGCAACTATTACTGTACTGACGGACATTAGTACAGCCCCTACGGCAGGACTCAATATAATACCTACAGGAGCGAGAACTCCTGCTGCCAATGGTATGGCAATGATGTTATACCCTGCTCCCCACCATAAATTTTGCACCATTTTTGTTGTTGTGTTTTTTGCAAGTGAAAGAAAATGGATGATATCATACGGATTACTTTTTACCAATACCACGTCTGCTGAATCTATCGCCACATCTGTTCCGGCACCGATTGCCACACCGATATCTGCACGTGCCAATGCCGGCGCGTCATTCACTCCGTCACCCACCATCATAACGCTTTTCCCCTTATGCTGGTATTCTGTTATGACCTTCTCCTTATTTTCGGGTAAAAGAGAGGCATATACATCGCTGATACCCAACTGTCCACCAACAGCCTTTGCCGAGGCTTCATTGTCTCCTGTTAACATGACCGGAGTAATTTTTTCATTTTGAAGTTCTTTTACTGTCTGTTTGGCTTCTGGTTTAATTTGATCTCCTTGTGCTATTAAACCTGCTACATCATTATTAATTAAAAGGTAACTTATGGAATTGCCTTTTTCTGCCAAGTCATTAAATAAGGATCTATCATATGACACTGCATTTTTATCCAGATATGCAGCAGTAACAATTTTTGCATCCTGTCCACTTACAGTACCCGATAAACCTGTTCCACTTATAAGAGCAACATTTTCGGCCTTTGGTATCTCCAATTTATCTTCTTTGGCTTTATCCAATATACCTACTGCTAATGGATGATTGGAATGTACTTCCATTGCTGCCATTGTTTTTAGTATATCAGTATCATTCCATCTATCCGAAAGACTTTTAACAACGGAAACACGGAAATTTCCTTCAGTAAGCGTACCCGTTTTATCCATGGTTACAACAGATATATCCTTTGCTTTCTCCAATGCGTTACGGTTACGGATTAGTAAACCATGTGTTGCACCTAAAGATGTAGAGCGAGCTACTACAAGGGGGATGGCCAAGCCTAAAGCGTGTGGACAGGCAATGATAAAGACAGTTACCATCCTTTCCAATGCGATATTAATATCTTTGTCGATAATATACCAAACGATAAATGCAATGATACCTACTATCAATGCTATATAAAAGAGTGCTTTGGCTACTTTATCGGAAATGGATTCCGCTCGTGATTTTTCTTGTTGGGCTTGTCCTACCAGTTTCATCACTTGTGCCAGGTAACCTGATTCGCCTGTACCTGTCACTTCTATTACGATAGATCCCGAACCATTGACCGAACCGCCTATCACGGTTGCTCCTTCGCTTTTCTTTATGGCTTTGGCTTCCCCGGTTACCATTGATTCATTAACAGATGTTTCACCAGATATAACTTTCCCGTCGGCAGGCACTTTTTCTCCCGCCTTTACCATTACATGCTGCCCTTCTTGTATTTGTTGAAGAGGAACATCATTAACACTTCCGTCAGGTTGTACCAGATGCGCACTTCCAGGCAACAACTCAGCCATTTTCTGCAATGCGTTTCCCGCATTACCCACAGCCTTCATTTCTATCCAATGACCGAGCAACATAATAACAATCAGTGTCGCCAATTCCCAAAAGAAATCCATTCGGTGACCTGGCACTTGCAGAATGTAATTGGTAACAAAAGCATACACACTATATATATAAGAAACAGTGATACCCATTGAAATCAATGTCATCATAGCCGGATTTTTTGCTTTTAATTCACTCGCAGCTCCGGTAAGAAATGGCCATCCGCCGTAAAAATACAGGAATGAAGCTAAGAACAATACTACCCAATATGAACCCTGGAATGTAAGGGTAAAAGGAAGTTTCATGCCCATCATAGGGGATAACAGAATAATCGGTATTGCTACGATAAGGGAAATCCAAAATTTCTGTTTAAGATTTCCCATATGAGCCATATGTCCTCCCGCATGATCGTGATTCTGATGTCCATGCCCACTATGGTCATGTCCTTGGTGCATACTGTTCATTTCTGTATGATCCTGATGATTATTATGCGATACGTTTTGAGCATTTTGAGCCATTTCTATAGTATAATTGCCAATTTTCGATAAGGCATCCTGCAATACTTCCGTAGATATATGTTTATCCATACTGATGATGGCTATAGGAGGATCAAGAGTAACAGTTGCATGAATGCCTTCAATAGCATTCAGTGCTTTTTCCACACTTGAACGGCAATGATTACAAGTCATACCGTTTATAATATATGTATGTTTCATGTTTGGCTTCTTTTTATAAGAGGAATGCTCTAATTGAGCATTCCCTATAAATATAATACTCACTTATCCCGGTCATTTATTCACCGTTTAAATTATTTCTAACAGAATTACCTGTATTTGCAACAGCCGGGTAGGGCATTATACGTTTTTTTATCTGTTTTGTCCTTTTCTGTATCATGTCCCACTTTGGCAACGGCCTTACTTATTGCCTCGATAGATGTTTTCTTTTCGTCAAAGTTAAGATGTAATTCTTTCGTCTTTTTATCCCAAATAGCCGAAGACACACCTTCCACATTTAATGCGGCTGTCTCAATTCGTTTTTTACACATATCGCACTTACCTTCCACTTTGAGCATCGCATGAGATTCTTTCATTTCACTTTTTTCTTTTTGATGATGTCCGGCATGTATGGTATCTTTTTTTTGTAGGCTATCCTGATTGTTAGCAGTCAGGCTGTTTGCTGATAAGAATATTATCACTGTTAAAAACAAAACTATCTTTTTCATTTCTTTTTTATTTTAATTGATTAATTATTCGTATTTCTCTTATTTTCTGTATTTGCAGCAATCGGGCAGTGCATCATATGCTGCCTGGTCAGCCTTATCTCTATCCGTATCATGTCCTGCTTTGGCAATAGCCTTGCTGATTGCATCCAGATTAGTCTGATGCGGATTGAAGTTCAGATGTAGTTCCTTCTTTTCTATATCCCACATAGCCGAAGATACCCCTTCCACACCTTTTGCTGCGGTTTCTATTCGCTCTTTACACATTTCACAAAGCCCTTGCACACCCAACATGGCATGTTCATCCTGATGATGTTCTGGGGCTGACTGGGCTGTCGGTTCCGTTTTGGATGTATCGTTACCTGATGTGCTTCTTGAGTTACAGGCACTAAAAGACAGGATGCCTAATCCCAATACGATGACTAAAATATACTTCTTCATTTTATTCTATTTTTTAATGGTGAATATTCCTTTTTTAGGTTGTTATGTTTATTTCCTATATTTGCAACAGTCCGGTAGTGCATCATAAACAGCTTTGTCTGCTTTGTACTTGTCTGTGTCATGCCCAACTTTGGCTACTGCTTTACTTATAGCATCCACATTGGTTTTTGCCGGATCAAAATTCAAATGTAGTTGTTTAGACTTCTGATCCCACGAAGCCGATGTTACTCCGCTAACACCTTTAGCGGCTTTCTCAATACGTTCTTTGCATATTTCACAGAGTCCCTGAACACTGATCATGGCATGTTCATCTTTGGAAGCGACCGGTTTTATATCACTGGACGTACCGCCCATATCATGTCCTTCGTGTCCGGTGGAAGTCGCAGTTGTAGCTGATGAAGCTTGTTTGCTATCTTTTGACATGGCAGACATATCATGTCCCTGATGCTCATTTGTCGAACCTGTTCCTTTTTGGGTATTATCTGAACATCCCGATGTGCCATGCCCCTGATGCCCTGCGGTCGAAGCCGACGATTTTTTATTTACTTTACTGCGGCTTCCGCAACCACCTTGCATATCTGTCAGGTATTCCTGTCCGGGCGATGTACTTCCTATGACAGACGACTCGTTTTCGGACCGGTTATTACTTTTAGAGTAAGATGGAAGGGAAAATAAAATGATTGCTATTGCACAAAAATATTTTTTCATAATCTGACTTTTTTAAAATTATTGGATACTTGTTACTTTATTATATTATTTTCTGTATTTACAGCAGCCCGGCAAAGCATCATAAGTTGCTTTATCTGCTTTGTATTTATCCGTATCATGCCCTGCTTTTGCGACAGCCTTACTGATTGCGTCAACCGATGTTCTGGAAGCGTCGAAATTCAGATGCAGCTGTTTCGTTTTCTGATCCCACGATGCAGAAGATACTCCGCCGACCCCTTTAGCGGCTTTCTCTATACGCTCCTTACACATTTCACAGAGTCCCTGAACATTAATTATCGCATGTTCTGACTTTGCAACAGTTGTTTGTTGCCCGTCGTTGCCCGTTGCAGACATATTATGCCCGGAATGCGGGTCTGCCTTGGTGTTTTGTTCCATATTCATATTCTCCATTTTATTGTTAGAACTTCCTGTCATATTGTGCCGCCAGCGTTTTCTGAGGAAGGCCGGCTTCCATTTCTTTTATCTTGGTTTTTACATTTTCAATAACCTGCATCGGATTGGAACCGTAACGTGCCACGACAACGCCTCCTACGGCTTCAACGCCTTCTTTGTCCAGCCCGCCTCTTCGGGTGGCGGGTCCCAGGTTAACAAACGCCACATCCTTTATTTTGACGGGCACACCGTTGCGCACCGTTATTACGGCTTCTTCCAGATCGGATACATTTTTGATATATCCTAATCCCCTGACCAGGTATTCGGCTTTATTAATCTCTACGGTTTCGGCTCCTATATCCAGATTGCTCTTCTGTACGGCACTCATCACGTCCATGATCGAGACATTGAATGCACGCATGGCATCGGGGTTTATATCGACCTGGTATTCTTTTATAAATCCGCCTATGGAGGCTACTTCAGAAACACCCTCGGCAGAGGAAATGGAATATTTGGCATAGAAGTCCTGTATGGTTCTCAGTTCATCGGGGTCCCAGCCTCCGGTTGGCTTTCCGGTTTCAGGGTTCCGCCCTTCGAGTGTATACCAGTATATCTGACCAAGGGCCGTTGCATCGGGTCCCAGGGAGGGCTGCACGCCTGTGGGGAGAGTTCCTGCCGGAAGCGAATTGAGTTTTTCCAGAATACGGGAACGGCTCCAGTAAAATTCGACATTGTCATCGAAAATAATGTAAATAAACGACATACCGAACATGGAGGTACTGCGGATGGTTTTTACTCCGGGAATCCCCAATAAAGAAGTGGTCAGCGGATAGGTAACCTGTTCCTGCATATCTTTGTGGGAACGCCCCATCCATTCGGTGGCTACGATCTGCTGATTTTCACCGATATCGGGAATAGCGTCGACCGGTACGGGATCACGGGGCAATAAGCCTCCGTGCCAGTTGAACGGGGCGGTAGATAAGCCCCAGACAACAATCAGGACAAGCAATAACATCGTTATTAACCTGTTCTCAAGAAAATACTTGATAATTCTGTTCAGCATAGTCTTATTTATTATATTTCAATGATTTATCGACGTTTTGCCAGGCTCCGCCATCGTATACATTAGTAAACCCCTGAAGTGTTAATATTGTTTTGGCTTCTTCACTTCTTTTGCCACTCCGGCAGACAACAATGATGTATGTGTAATCCTTCAGTAAGCGTGCAGATTTTTCCAGAACGTCAAGAGGGATATTGACCGATTTATCGATATGTCCTTCTTCAAACTCTTCGGGTGTACGCACGTCAACGATGACCGATGATGCTTCACCGGCTATATGGCTGATAAATTCGTAACGTACTTTTTCCGCTTTGGATATAACGGAATCTTTTACCGCAGGATAATTACTGCCATGATTGGGGTATGACTGCCCCATGGTATAGCTTGTGGAAAAGGCTATACCGAATAAAAAATATATAGGTCTCATTGTCTTTTGATTTTATAAGCATATATAGATAAGTATAAATATGTAAAACAACTCCGGACATGACTTGTTTTTAAATCTGTTCAGATCATCTTGTTTTAATCAATAACGGCGGTTATTGACCTTATAGAATCAAATACGGTAGATGCAGATATAGGTAAGCAGGTCTATATGCTGCTTATTAAGCCCTCCGGGCGGAAAGTTTTGCCCGATGGCAACAGTAGTATCGGGTTCGACAAAGTTGAACATATAGTTTAATGTAAACCATACATACTCTAAAGAGGGAAGGATATGGCTGATATTAAACTGCCTGTCCTGATGTTGATAGTCGTCTGTGGAGAGTTGGACTTTTTGGATGTCGCAACAGTCGTCATGCGATTTATAGGCCTCGTGGTTATCTTCTTGCGAAGTTGTAGCCTGAGCCGCAGAACAGCAGGAGTCGGTTTCAGGTTGCGGCATATCTTTCATAGCCGCACAACATGATTTACTCATCGAATCATCCAAAATACCTACGGAATATAAATTTCCTTCGCAAAAATGCATGGCCAGTACCGGATGAGCTCCGACGACCACCATAATCAGAAGTAAAAATATAGCTGTAATCCGTTTCATTTCAATGGATGATTTTTCAAAAATGTAACCATTAACGCAAATATATGTATATTAAGTGTACGGAAAAAATAATAACGTACTTTTTGACAAAAATTAATAGTTTGTTAAAATATACCCGGATATATTATACTGGTACTGAATATATTTTACAGGGCTTAACTAATAAAACGTAAGTGTATCCCATAGTTGATAACAGGAAAATACCGATAAAAAAAGGATCTGCCATTTTTTCTTAAAAAGCCGAAATCGGATTCTCAATATAGTAGGTTATTTTTATCTTGTCATAAAAAAATATAAAATTCATATCAGATGGATTCCCAGATTAAAATATTGATAACTTTGCTTTTACATGAAAAAAAGATTTTTTGCGATAGTAGCAATACTCTATCTGATATTTTCCATCGGATTTATCAATTATAGGGTTATTTGCCGGAACGATTTGGTAAAATCGGGTCTGGTTGCCAATGATCGTAAAAATGTGCCCTGTGGCAGATGTAATGAAAACGGATGTGAAAACTCAGGCAAGGGAAAATGCTGTGAACATCGTGTTCAATTACTAAAAATCAATATGGATCAGGCCGATTTTAAACCGGTCCTGGATAATGAATTAAGTCATCTGGCAGCTTCATATATATTTCTGCCGTTTGATAATTCTCTTTTCGCTGTAAAATCCTTCGCATATTCGTTTTCTTCAGAAAATGCTCCTCCTGACAGCGGGCAGACTCCTCTGAATATTCTTCATTGCACATACCTGATTTAATTCCTTACAATACAGGCAGGTTGCGTTTCGTCTTTATCCGGGCATAATATATGCTTATACAAAGAGAAGCAGTGTCTGTTTGTTTTTTTGAATCTGATTCAATTTTCATTTGTTTTTTATAAATACATCACACGGGGCAATTGTAAAATTGTTCGTGTTCTGCCTGTATTTATAATATCCTTAAATTATTTGTAATGAATTAAATTATAAAATTATGCTGAAAAATGATATTGGTATCGACGCAGGTTTGATCTGGCGTTTATTGTCCGAGAAGAAAGTATTGTCAATAAGGGAAATAGGAGAATTCTCAGGTTACAGGGATTCTATGATTTTTTTGGCTCTCGGCTGGCTGGCAAGAGAAAACAAGGTTTGCTTTAGAGATAATAACGGAACTTTATATATAGAATTAAATAACATTTTAACTGAACTTTATTATTGAACGGAATTAATTTATGCTCAAGCTGTTTTCTTTTGAATAAATAATTGCTGTTCGTGTTATTTGAAGTCTATAAATTCTAATACTTCAGGCCATGAGTAACAAGAAAAAATTGAAGCCTCCTGTCAGCGTAGTGGAACATGGCAGGTTCAAAGTGATTTTCTTAAAATATATATCTGTCATCAGCCTTTTTGTCGGTGCATGCATAGGATTGATTATCTGGTATTTTTTTATCAGATGTGGTCATTCATATTGTGTAAAACATAATTATCCGATACCCGTTATCGGTACATCTGCTTTTATCGTATGGATAATATCCGTTGCTGTATTTAAAAAGTAATAAATTTGGATTGCAGGAATATTCCTGCAATCCGTAATATTTAATACAAATCGATGACAGATATACTAAGTTAAATTGTAAATATCAATAACGTTTATGTAAAGTTTTATATACCTATCGTTTTGATTAAATACATGCGACCTCTTCAATTTTATATGATCTTTGCATTAACTCTGATTATCATATAATCATGTGTAAATAAATAATCTAAAAATCACAGTTCGCCATATTGCGAATCAAAAACATATTCGTATATTTACGAACAATATTTTTATATGGAAAAGAAAGAACTAACAAAACAACAAGAAAAGCTAGCCAGATTTGCAAAGGCACTGGGGCATCCGATACGTATAGCAATACTTGAAATGCTTGCAAATCAATCATGCTGCTACCATGGGGACATGTCGGGAGTGCTGCCAATTGCTAAAAGCACACTTTCACAACATTTGAATGAATTGAAAGATGCCGGATTGATACAGGGAGAAATAACACCTCCTACTGTAAGATATTGCATCAACCGAGAAAATTGGCATCTGGCGAAGAATCTATTTTCGTCATTTTTCTCTAGCAAACAACCTGAAAATATTTTTTGCGAATAAAAAAATTTAAAACAATAATTCGTTGTTTTACGAACAGCGAATTAAAAGTCTAAAAAATTTTATTATCCATTATATGAATACAATCCGATCAGCAAAACCAGAAGATATAGAGCAGATAAAGAAACTCTATCGGGAAACAATACTATCCGTAAATATCAAAGATTATACATCCGAGCAGGTTGACTTGTGGGCAAAACGTGGAGTTGAGAATGATGTTTGGCAGCAACGTATAAATGAAGAATATTTCATTGTCTGTGAAATCGAGAATCAAATAACTGGCTTCTGCTCCTTAAAACCCGATGGCTATTTGAATACCCTCTTTATCCATAAAGATTTTCAAGGGCAGGGTATTGCAAAGGCTCTGTTATCAACTATCGAGCAACACGCCAAAGAAGTCGGAATAGAAGAACTTAGTGCGGATGTATCTCTTACTGCTAACGCCTTCTTTTTAAAGAATGGCTATACCAACTTAGGGCAACAAACTGTCTGCATAGGTATACCGATGATTAATAGTAAAATGATCAAACAACTAAAAATAAAATAAAAGTAATACAGTGATGAAAGTACTTATTCTTTGTACAGGCAATAGTTGCCGTAGTCAGATGGCTCATGGTTTCCTTCAATCGTTCGATCCTTCGCTTATTGTCTGCTCGGCAGGGACAAAAGCGAGCGGAAAACTAAATCTCAAAGCTGTTGAAGTAATGAAAGAAGCAGGGATAGATATTTCACATCATACTTCTGATAGTCTTGACAAATATCTGAATGACGAATGGGATTATGTAATTACCGTTTGTGGTGGTGCGAATGAAAGCTGTCCTACATTTACAGGGAAAGTAAAACACCGTTTGCATATAGGTTTTGACGATCCTTCCGATGCTGTGGGCACACCTAAGTTTATTCAATCCGAGTATATCCGGGTACGTGACGAAATTAAGAAAGCGTTTTATGAATTTTACCTAAAAGAGATAAAAGGAAATGAATTGTCAAATAATATAAGACACTGAATTGATGAGAACAAATAAAGAGAAAAAAGAGATGGTAAAGCAACGGTATAGTGAATTGGCTTTAAATAGCGAATTGCTTAAATCGGGTTGTTGCTGCGGCACTAACCCGACTATACCATCGAAAAAGGTATTTACCATAATGAGTGAAGATTACAGCCAATTGAAAGGATACGAAGCTGATGCGGACTTGGGTGTAGGCTGTGGATTACCAACAGAATATGCAGGGATTAAAGAGGGATATACTGTGATTGATTTAGGATCGGGAGCAGGTAACGATTGTTTTATTGCACGAGCCGAAGTAGGCGAAAGCGGTAAAGTGATCGGCATTGACTTTTCTCCTCAAATGATAGAGAAAGCTCGAAAAAATGCAGCCAAACGTGGTTACACCAATGTTGAATTTATGGAAGGAGATATTGAGGAAATGCCTGTGCCTGATAATACAGCCGATGTGGTTGTAAGTAATTGTGTACTGAATCTGCTGCCTGAAAAAGATAAGATTTTTAAAGAGATTTATCGTGTTCTCAAAAAAGGCGGACATTTCTGTATTTCCGATGTTGTGCTGAACGGTGTGTTTCCGAAAGAGTTTACCGATAATGCTTCGATGTATGCAGGGTGTATAGCCAGTGCTATTCAAAAAGAGGATTATTTAATGGAAATTGAAAAAGCAAACTTCGCCAATATTAAAGTGGAAAGAACAAAAACGGTTGTTATTCCTGATGATGTATTACAAGAACATTTGGATGAAGTAACCATTGCAAAATACAAAGCTGGCAATGTTGGTATTTATTCTATTACGGTGACTGGAGTAAAATAACAAAATATTCTAAAATAAGCAACTAGAGAGTGTGTCAAAAGTATGAACACACCCTCTTTTTATTGTTTTTATTCGGGTCTGTATCTGAGATTGATTTCAAATATTCAAATCTCAGAGAGTAAATTTTACTTTTGACACACCCTCAGGGAGTGTAATTTAAACTCTGTCTGGTTCATATTCTAGGAAAATCACTACAAATATAATTTTTCTTTTTGGATTTACAAATGCTTTTTAAGGCTGTTATTGGTAGTGTGCAAGGGCGGTGAGGAACGAGCCGTTTATATACCCTTGCTCACTACCGTGAACAGCCTTTTCTTTGCGTTTGAAAAACCGGTAAGAAAAATGGATTATATATCCAATGGCATTCTATCACCGAACTTAATCCGCAATTGACCGGCTGTCAATGCCCAATTATGAAGAGGCTGTGTCCATTTTTTTGAGATATTTATAACGGCCAGGTAGATCAACTTCATCAAGGCCATGTCATTAGGGAAAACGCCCTTTGTCTTGGTCACTTTTCTAACTTGACGATGGAAGCCTTCTACGGCATTAGTGGTGTAAATTAGTTTTCGAATCTGTTCATCATAAGCAAAATAGGATGTAAGCTTGTCCCAATTCCTTTTCCATGAATCCATGACTACAGGATATTTCTTACCCCATTTATCTTGTAGTTTATCAAAATTCAATTCCGCCAGATCAAGCGTAGGGGCTTGATAGATTGTCTTTAAATCAGACATAAACTCTTTCTGATCTTTTGAAGCAACATATTTCAATGAGTTCCGGATTTGGTGAACAATACAACTCTGTATAATCACATGAGGGAAAATTGTGCTGATGGCCTCTGCGAACCCCGTTAGGTTATCAATACAAGCAATCAAAACATCTTTCATCCCCCGGGCTTTAAGATCGGTCAGAACACTCAACCAGAAGTTGGCTCCCTCGCTTTCGGAAACATACATACCTATAAGCTCCTTACGGCCATCTTTGTTGATGGCCAATACATTATACACTGCTCTGCTTTCGGTTCGGCCTCCATCTTTTACTTTATAATGCATCGCATCCAACCATAGAATGGTGTACATATTCTCCAAAGGGCGACTTTGCCATTCTTTTACCTTGGGAACGATCCGGTCTATTATTTCGCTAAGGGTATTGTGTGAAATCTCCACATCGTACATTTCCTCTATATGAGTGGAAATATCTCTCAGACTCATCCCCATTCCATACAAACTGATAATTTTGGAGGACATATTATCTGCCAAAATCGTCTCCCGTTTCTTGAGAATCTCCGGATTAAAACTGCTGTGGCGATCCTGGGGAGTCACTATCTCAATCTCCCCGGCCATCGTTTTAACGCGCTTACTGCCTCGGCCATTACGCTTATTGCCAATCTGACGCTCTGACTCATCCAGATGAGAGGACATCTCTCCGTCTAAAGCGGCTTCTAAAAACTCTTTTAATAAGGGGCCAAAGGCGCCATCCTTTCCTGTGAGTGATTCACCACTGCGAAGTTGTGCTAATGCCTTGTCTCGCATTAACTGGTACTCTTGACTGTTTCTATCCATAATGCAAAGTAAATTGTTTTTGGACAGAGTTCAAATTACGGTCTCTAAAAGTGGTAGATGACAGAGTGTGCTGTGAAAACATTGGTTCTTCGTCACTTTAGGTGCAAGCTATTAGGTTTTAAACGCAATGAGTTTGACATTAAGTAGTCTATAGCTTGCCCTATTAAACATCTGCCTCTTGATGGCCTTTATTTTATTGACAGTTCCTTCCAATAGCCCGTTATTCAAATAAATATCCATTGCATTTTGCACGGCTTGTTGGTCTGCTTTTATTCCACAAGCAAATGCCCTCATAGCTTTTGAATCAGATTCCATAGCCTGTTTTA
>Ga0209639_1002186_pt1 | contig 16268 bp, 8 predicted proteins | sample EPASupsiteHSE605_FD_187268 | JGI IMG/M metagenome (GOLD analysis project Ga0209639, IMG submission 187268) | Bioremediated contaminated groundwater from EPA Superfund site, New Mexico - Sample HSE6-05 (SPAdes) (version 2) | ecosystem: Environmental > Aquatic > Deep subsurface > Groundwater >...
CGCCGTTTTTTTTATTCAGCAGCAAGCTCTCTGCGGGCGGCTTTGCGGCGTTTGATGATGACAATCAGGGCCACCGTATAAGCCACAATGAGCGCAAATGTGCCGGACAGAATACCAATGATGTTGGCATTGGGTTCAAACATCATCATAAACATGGTCATGCCCGCCAGTAAAATCAGGTTGGGTAGCAGATACAGAATATATCCCCAACTTTTGCCGCGGAACATCATGAACGAGCCGAACCATTTGAGTAAAATAAACAATTCGCCGATGGCTACAATCATGTAATATTTGCTGTCGTTCAGTGCAAAGTCCATTTTGAAAGAACGTTTCAGGGCACCATCGAGAAACGATGTGAACATGGGTCTGTTGGCTTCTTCAAAAATCATCCATTGAATATACAGGAAAGAAAAATACAGAGAGAGGATTCCGGTCAGGATGAACAGGATTTTTATCAGCAACGGCGTTTTGATTTTGATGGCCATAAGATGAGTATTTATAATTCAAAGCTACTAAAATTTTTGAAATAGAGCGGTTTGGATTCCGAGGCTGTCTCGAAATTCAAACTTCAGAACAAAAACAACATTCCATCGTCTGGAAGCGACAAAGGAGCTGGAGGACATGAAACCGTTGTTTTTGCAGTTGTTACGACGGTTCCATGTTCCGGCCGGTGTAAGAACCCTCGAAGAGTTCGGAACTCTTCGAGGGTTTGTTGTGACCGGAACGGTGGAATGTCGTCACAACTGCTGTTTTGAGACAGCCTCTGCGACAAATCATATATTGATCATGTTTCAATATGTAATAGCAAGTAAAATTGATTTTGTTGGTATTTTAAATTGATGTTACAAAAAAAACTGCCCGAAGGCAGTTTTAGATTGATGCGATTTTTTTCAGAATCTGATCAGTATCCCATTGTCTTGTACATCTCTGCTCCTGCGAAGGAGAATCCTATCGCAGCTGCAATGATACCAAATAAAATGAGCAAGCCAATCGAAACAATGGACATTATACCAGAAACCTGGAAAAAGTTTTTCAATTGTTTGTGATATTCGGCCAGATCGCTGATGTTGCCCATTTCGAGATACATTTTGGCGCGGTTCGATGCACGGATTAAATATAATCCGAGCAGAAAAGGGACCCACATAATAATGATGCCTATACCAACAGTCATAATGGTGTATAAAGCGGCTATCACAATCTGCATAACACCCATAAAGGTCATCCAGCCACGGGTCGATTTGATTTGGTCGCGGATGATTTGTTCCCAATTGGTTTCGGGTACCTGCCAGTTTTGCGCTTGCTGCGACTGATTGTAAGTATTTTCTTCCATGTTGTTTTGTATTTATTCAAGTGTTCCGATTGCTTTTTCCACTTCATCCAGAATTTCGCCGCTTCGCACCAGTTCTTTCATTGTGTTGTGATCGGGGTAGAGCGGACGATCGATTTCGAGATAATCGACATGCCTGCGGATGACATTGTGTGCGACTTCGGTGCCGGTTCCCCATTTGTACGGCGTCTCAAGCTTATTACGCAGATTGAGTGCCTGTGCGGCCGCCATGAATTCGATTCCCAGCACGCCACAGGCGTTATCCATAATCTGGAAATTTTTCAAAGCGGTGTTCATACCCATCGACACAAAATCTTCCTGATCGGCGGCAGCCGGAATGCTCTGAATTGAAGCGGGAACTGAAAGAATTCTCTGTTCTACAATCTGCATGTCGGCTGTGTACTGACTCAGCATCAGACCAGAGAAAAGTCCCGGATTTTCGCTCAGGAAAGGCGGCAGACCAATGCTTAACGCAGGATTGTTCAGACGGTTCATGCGGCGTTCCGAAAGCACGCACACCATGGTGATGCAATAACCGGCCATATCCATGGGAACCGCTACAGGCGAGCCCTGGAAGTTGGCACCTGACAGTTGCAGATTCTCTTCGGCGAAGAAAATCGGATTGTCGCCCACGCCGTTGAGTTCAATTTCCACCTGCGATTTCGCATATTTCAAAGCATCGTGTGCAGCACCGATCACCTGAGGAGTTGAGCGCATGGAATAGGCATCCTGCACTTTTACTTTCAGACGTTTTTCCATCAGATCGCCGTTGGCGGCCACTTTGCGGATGGCAGCAGCCGAACGGATAGCTCCGGCGAAGCCGCGCACTTCGTGAATTTTAGAATTGTAAGGTCCGAAATTGGCTTTCAGGGCTTCGAGCGACATGGTGGTAGCAATTTCAGCCTGCTTCAGAAAACGGTTGGCATCGTACAGGAAAATGGCGCTCATGGCGGTCAGTACGTTTGAACCATTGATGGTGGCCAGGCCGTCGCGGGCCATCAGTCCGGGAACGGGAATGCCGGCGCGTTTCAGTGCTTCTTTTCCTTCGAGGAGTTCGCCTTCGTAATAAGCATGACCTTCGCCCATCATCAGCAAAGCAATCTGCGACATAGGTGCCAGATCGCCGCAGGCACCCACAGAGCCTTTTTTGCATACCATCGGCGTAACGCCTTTGTTGAGCATATCGACCAGTGTTTGAGTGATTTCGAGGCGGCAGCCCGAATTGCCATGAGCATGCACATTGATGCGGCCTACCATAGCTCCGCGCACCCATTCAACGGGCATCGGATCACCGATTCCGGCAGCATGATTATACACCAGAAATTTCTGGAATTCCTTGATCTGTTCTTCGTTGAGTACCATTTCGGAAAATTCGCCGATGCCGGTGTTGATGCCGTACATGATTTCGCCGGCTTCGATTTTCTTTTCTACCATGGCGCGACAGGCACTGATGCGTTTGACCGCATCGGGATGCAATTCAACTTTTTCGCCGAAGCGCGCTACCTGAACCAGTTTTTCGATGGTCAGACCCTGACCGTTTAATACGATTGCCATTTTAATGTTGGGTTTTTGGGTTTTGATTTTTGGAGAGTTCGAAGATGCTAAATTAGAAAAAATGGACAGACTAAAGAAAAAAGTTTGATAACGGGAGTATATGATATTGCCACCAAGGCATTACCTGTTATCACTCAAAACTATTTGGCCACAAGGCCGCCAAGGCACAAAATATTTTATTCAGGGCGTATCAATTCCCGGTCACTGTATGTTATTCAGCTTTTGAGACACAGCCGGGATCTCCCCGAAAGCCTTCGCAGCTGCTCCACTTTTTTGTCCGCAGATTTTCTCAGATTTCCGCAGACTCGCCTGCAAGTTTAACTGCAACAGGCAGTCGGGCAGGTTTTAAAAAAAATTTCTCCGACAGGTCATACAATTAGCGCAGATGAGAATCAGCCTTCACCTGCGGTAAAGACTGATTCAGTGTGCGTTTCAGAACGTTGCCGTGAAGACACAAAAGCACCAAACTGTTGTATTCAGGCGTATCAATTCCCGGTCACTGTACACGATTCAGCTTTTGAGACACAGCTGGGATCTCCCCGAAAGCCTTCGCAGCTGCTCCACTTTTTTGTCCACGAATCCGCCGCGGCGGACTGTTTCAGGATTTGTGAAATATTCAGAATTTGTCTATTCCGCCAACAGCTCAATAATCATTCTGCCTGCCTGATACGTAAACGGCTCATAATACTTTTTCGAATCCAAAACAATACAATATCCGATTTTCGTGTCCACTTCAATGATTAAATGCTGTTTTGAATTATCATAGCAGATATCGATTTCTGCGTCTTTCTTAAATTTTTTTTCATTGATAGAAACCGATTCTTCTCCATGAGCAGGTCTAAATGATTGAAGAAATCTATCCGTTTCAGACTTCTCAGTAATTGTGCGTTTCTCGATTTTATCATTTCCAGCTATTAGAAAGAAATGTATGCTGTTGACATTTTCCAATTGGGTAATTGCTTCAATCGGATCCTTTTCCTTAGCGCATGAACAAAGGACAAGGCAACAAATGGTGATGATGTATTTCATGATTTTTAATTTCATTTTTTTATATTTGGAATGTATTAAGGATTTGTTTTGAATGGTGCAGGACAAGAGTAGGCGTTACTTTGTTGAAATATTGTTTTCAACTAATCTTTTTTATCAAAAACCAACTTTTGCTTTTCATTAATAACATATAGTTCATTTTTCACATTTACTAATGTATCCCCCTTTTTAATATAAACCAGTCTGTTTTCGTCGCTTACATGTGTAATGATAATAAAATTGCGTTTATTCTTAAAAAATCGAAAATCTTGCTGCATAGAGATATTGTCTTTTTGCAAGAACACTCCCATGGTATCATTCAGTATTTTTAACTCTAAATCAGGAGTATCGGGCGGATATTTATTGACAAGTGCGTAATCGGTATAAAGACAATTAGTACACCCTGAAAATAAGACAAGAAAAATGGTTAAGTAAAATATTCTTTTCATAGAACTGATAATTGCTGAATTCAAGTCTCAAATGCAACTTTTTTGTTTTTCAAAATCAGCGACAGATCGCTCCGCTTCGCTTCTTCGTGGCACGACGCACTCAGATCGCTCCGCTTCGCTTCGCGATGCAGAGAGGTCGTGCGTGTGCGTGTGCGGTTGCGCGCTTGCAGCGCCGGTGTATCCACAAAGCAATCATATGACTGTTGCTTTTTCACCAAGCTAAGTTAGAAAATATTTCGTGAATGCAAAATTATTCATGTGCGTTCTTATTTTCCCACAATTGCATTTTATGCTGTCTTGTGGGACAAGGCTGGGACGCTGCTGGACGCGCTGGCTGCGGCCAATCTGATATTCAGCTTCTGTCATTCGGGGTTTTGCTTCTGCCTCATTGCCACTAGCTTCTGTCATATTGAGCGGAGTCGAAATGTCGACAGAAGTAGCGACCTCTGCGGCAGCAGCTCTCTCACAAGTCTGTTCGCCGCTGTTCACACTTCGACTCCGCTCAGTGTGACAGCGAGCTGTTTGCGCAACGCGCACCCGGCGGAACATCCGTTCATTCGCTGAAGAAATATTTCTGTGTTTTTGAGACTAATTGGCAAAATTCGCAACCACTCTGAATCTAGCTTTACCGCACCCGCCAAGGCGGGGAAGCCAGATTCTGCTTGTCCGCCCATCATGTCACGACAGTGACTGATGCCGGCGGATTCGCGTTAATATAGATTGCTGCAGAAGAATATATTTCGCGTTAACCTGTCTGCAACAGGCAGGTTTGCGCAAATTCGCGGAAGATATTATTCGTGCCTCAGGTGGCGCAAATTCCGGAAGATGTTTTATGTTTTAACAATCAGTTTTTTCTACGACGGATTTTGCTCGCTCCGTTTAAAACCGATGCTTCCGTTTTGTGTGCTGGTGGGCATTTCGAGATTGCTGAAGTCTTCGCGGAGGATGGTGGCAATCATCTGTGGTGTGCGCAGGTTGCTTTCCATTGACGCTAAGCGCAGGTTCTGCCTGAGAATGACGGTTTGCGTAATTTTCCGGATCTCGCGTGCATTGCCAAAATATTCATCGCGTTTTTTCAGCATGTCCGAAATCAGCATCAGGAAATGTTTTTCAGCATCGGAATCCATCAGCAATCCTTCCGCTTCGAACATGTCGCGGGCAATATCAATCAACTCCGTTTCGGTGTAATCGGGAAAATGCAGCACTCTGTCAAAGCGTGATTTGAGGCCGGGATTCGACAACAGAAAAGTATTCATCGGACCGGGATATCCGGCAGCAATAATGGCAAATTCGCCCCGATGATCTTCCATTTCCTTCAGAATAACTTCAATGGCTTCTTTGCCGAAATCGTTGCCACCATTGTCGGTGAGTGCATAGGCTTCATCAATGAACAACACGCCGCCCATGGCATTGTCGATAATGGCCTGTGTTTTAATCGCAGTCTGACCAACATATCCGGCTACCAGTTCGGAGCGATCCACTTCAACCACATGACCGCGTTCGAGCAAACCAAGTGCTTTGTAAATCTGGCCAACAATGCGGGCTACCGTGGTTTTTCCCGTTCCGGGATTTCCTGTAAAAACCGTGTGCATCGAAAATTTATTCAGCACATCTTTGCCCAGATCGTTGTAATAGCGCACTAATTTGACGAGTTCGTTCATTTCGTTTTTCACCGCAGTGAGTCCTGTGAGGTGATTCAAATCGTTCAGTGCAATATTCAGCAAGCCATTGTCGACAGGCAGTTTCAGTTTCTTTTTTTCTTCGTGTGCGCGGATTTCTTTCACATCGCTCAGTTCGATGGTCGATAAAATTTCTTCGCTGAGCTCGCGTGTATTGGGCTGTGCCATCAGCCGCCGCGCCATATTCATTTTGGCTTCGTCCACCAGCGATATGGCTAATCGCGCATTGCCAAAGGTTTTATCGCGGTTGCGATAGCCCGCAATAATCATTTCATTCATTTCTTTTTCTGCGTCGCCTGTCAGAATCAGTTTTCTTTTTTCAGCCGTAAACCGGATGATCTGCATCAGTTCTTCGGGCATGTAATCATCGAAGTGAAATGAATAGTTGATGCGGCTTTTCAGGCCCGGATTGGAGAAAAGAAAATCGTGCATTTCGGTCGGATAGCCGGCAAACATAATGGCGATATCGCCCTTGCCATCGGACATTTCCTTGATCAGAACTTCAATGACTTCGTGTCCGAAATCTTTTTCATTGTCTTTGCGGTATAGCGCATAAGCCTCATCGATAAACAAAATGCCGCCATGTGCCTCGCTGATTTTTTTCTTCACTCTCGGTGCGGTCTGACCAATAAATTCGCCCACCAGTTCGGCGCGTCCGACTTCAACTACATGACCTTTGGAAAGCAGTCCCATGGCCTTGTAGATGCGTCCGAGTAAATTCACTACTGTGGTTTTTCCGGTTCCGGGATTTCCTGTAAACAGGCTGTGGAGGCTCACTTTATCAGAATCCTGAAATCCTTTTTCCTGCCGAAGCCTGATGAAATCAATATAGCTGATGTGTTCGCGGATTTGTTTTTTCACCGATGATAAGCCGATCAGCTGATCGAGTTCGGCCAGTACATCTTCGATTTTTTCTGTTGCCACTTGTTTGTTCTGTGCCATGCCCGACTGAATGAGACCAGGCGCAAACACTTCCACATCGCCGGTTTCGACCGTATCGGAAAAATGCAGCGGAATGGTGCCAAGCAGATTTTCCATGAACACCACTTCGACGTAATACAAATCCTGTTTATAGGTGTCGCCGGGATTGTTGTTGCCCCAGCCGGTGGCGAAACTCAGTTTTGTATTTTCGGGATCGCCCACATAATTGAGCATGCTGGTAGTGCCTTTCAGCTGTCTCGATTTATCGTAGAAGAACAGGAATATTTCGCAGTACCAGGGCGACTTTGCTTTGTTTTCAATGTTGACTTCGACCCACACATAGCGCGTGTCGGCTTTCGAAAATTGTTTTACATAGGTGCGGTCTTCTTCTTCAATATAATTCCAGCCACCTTCGAAAACCCGCATCGATTGCAGTTCGAAATACGGGTTGCTGTCGGCAGTTACCAGTCCTTCGCCTTCGACATGAAAATCGGCAGTGCCCACCATTTCGCCGTCAATCCACGCTTCCCAGAAATAATCGCCGCGTGTCCAGAACGATCCGGTTGTTTCGGCGCCCCAACCCTGGCGGAAATTGATTTCGTTTTTTTCCTTGCTGATGTCTACTTTTTCTTCAATGCTGCACAGTTCCGATTTTTCGTCTTTCGGTTTTTTGAGAAAGCATTTCAGTACAATGTTGGCGGTCCAGTCTTCTTCGTCAAAAAGTTTGTTGTAAAAACTCAGTTCCGCATACAGATAGGTGGTCTCCTGGTTTTCGAAAACACGACGATATTTTTTTCCGTCCAACACCCATTCGGTACTGGCATACACTTTCAACGCCTTGAATTTATAAGGCTTTCCGACAGCATCTATTTTTCCCATGCAGGTAGTTTTTGAGTTAACACTGAAGAGGTAGGTGATTTTTTTATTTTTCTGATTCCGCCAATGGGGCCCTGATACAGCACTTCGCCGCCCAGGTCGCCGCCCTGCGGACCAAGATCGATGAGATAATCGGCATACTTCACCAGCTCCATGTTGTGTTCCACCAGAACGATGGTGTGGCCTGCGTGCACGAGCCGCAGGATGGATTGATAGAAGTATTGTATATCGTGATAATGCAGACCGGTTGTTGGTTCATCGAAAATAAACAACACCGATTCGTTGGGCGATGCTTTGGCCAGAAACGAAGCCAGTTTGATGCGTTGTGCCTCGCCGCCCGAGAGCGAACTGCTCGATTGTCCGAGTTGCAGATAGCCCAGTCCGACATCAGCCAGTGGCTGAATGCGGTCGCATATACGTTTGCAATGTGCACCATGTTTGCCCTGCAGCTGGCTTCCAAACAGCTCCAGCGCTTCGGCAACAGTGAGATCGAGAATATCGGAAATGCTCTTGTCCATAAACTGAACATCGAGCACATCGGATTTATAGCGCTTTCCGCCACATTCTTCGCACACCAGATGCACGTCGGCCATAAACTGCATTTCGACTGTGATGTTTCCTTCGCCCTGACACATTTCGCAGCGGCCACCCTCGACATTGAATGAGAAAAATCCGGGTTTGTAACCGCGTTGTTTTGCCAGTGGTAATGCGGCATACAGGTCGCGTATTTCATCGAATGCTTTCAGATAGGTTGCAGGATTCGAGCGCGTAGAGCGGCCTATCGGATTCTGATCAATCATTTCGACGCCGGTAAGCAAATGCAGATCACCATCGAGCGATGCAAAGTTTCCGGCTTGTTCCGAAAAGTTTCCGAAATGCCGTTGCAGAGCGGGGTACAGCACCTGACGAACCAGCGATGATTTTCCACTGCCGCTTACACCGGTCACGGCTGTGATGGCATTGAGCGGAAAACGGACATCAATTTTTTTGAGATTATTTTGTTCTACACCTTTGAGTCCGATAAAAAATTTCGGATTCATCAGGGTTTCTTTTACCGGTAATAAATCTTCACCTCTGAAAAAGCGCGCTGTATGGCTGTTCTGGCAGGTCATGAGTTCTTTCATGTTTCCCTGAAAAACAATGTGGCCACCATTGCGGCCCGCGCCGGGACCTATGTCGATGATGTAATCCGATTCACGGATAATGTCTTCGTCGTGTTCAACAACAATAACGGTGTTGCCCAGATCGCGCAAACTTTTCAGTACGCTGATCAGTTTTTCGGTATCAACCGGATGCAGACCAATGCTGGGTTCGTCGAGAATATACATGGAACCGACCAGGCTGCTGCCCAGTGCCCGCGCCAGATTGATGCGTTGTGTTTCGCCACCGGACAAAGTGTTGGAGAGCCGGTTGAGTGTAAGATATTCCAATCCCGAATTGCTCAGAAACGAAAGTCTGGATGTAATTTCACGTAAAATATGATGCGAGATTTTTTGTTCAGATTCCGACAATTTTATTTTTTTCTGAAACAAAATATTCAGGTCGCGGATGGGCATAAGCACCATATCGGAAATGGAAAGTCCGTTTATTTTTACATACGCGGCATCTTTTCTCAAGCGTGTTCCACGGCAGTCGGGGCACACTGTGCGGCCTTTGTAGCGCGACAACATGACACGGTACTGAATTTTATAAATATTTTCTTCCAGCATTTTGAAAAATGCATTCAGTCCGTGAAAATATTTGTTGCCGGTCCACAGCAGTTGCTGTTGTTTTTCGCTGAGTTCGTAATAAGGTTTGTGTACCGGGAAATCGAATTCCCATGCGACATTGAGAAAATCCTTCAGCCATTCACCCATTTTTTCGCCTTTCCAGGGAGCAATGGCGCCTTCGTAAACAGAGAGATTTTTATCGGGAATAACCAGATCGGGATCGATGCCGATGATAGTGCCGAAGCCCTCACACGTAGGACAGGCACCATAGGGATTGTTGAATGAAAACAGATTGACGGATGGTTCTTCGAAGGTGATACCGTCTTCTTCGAAACGTTTTGAAAAATATTCGAAGCGTCCGTTGGTTTCGTTGAATACAATGCAGGTGCCGTCGCCTTCCGAAAAGGCTGTCTCGATGCTGGGTGTAAGTCGCTGCACAATTTCTTCGGAATCGGAAGACGTGACTGCGCGATCGATCATTAAAAAAAACGAATCTGTTTTTTTCAAGGTTGTTTTTTTCTTGTCAGCTTCCTCAATCAACGCTTCAATGGTCATGATGCTATTGTTGAGCAGTACGCGCGAATAGCCTTGCTGCATGCTGAGTTCAAGCGATTCGCTCAACGTTCGTCCATGATGAATACGATATGGAATGACAAGATACACGCGCTGATCTTCGGGCATGCGGCCTAGATAATCGGTTACATCTTTTATCTGATGGCGCTTGACTTCTTTGCCGCTCACCGGCGAATAAGTTTTTCCGACACGTGCAAAAAGCAATTTAAGATAATCGTAAATTTCCGTGACCGTGCCAACCGTTGAGCGCGGGTTGCGGGTCGATGATTTTTGTTCGATGGCGATGGCAGGTGCAATGCCATCGATGATATCGACATCGGGTTTGAGCATACGGCCCAAAAACTGGCGTGCATAGGCGCTGAGACTTTCCACGTAGCGACGCTGGCCCTCGGCAAACAAGGTGTCGAATGCAAGCGAGCTTTTACCAGAGCCTGAAAGGCCGGTGATGCAGGTTAGTTTGCCGGCAGGAATTTCGACGGAAACATTCTGCAGGTTGTTTACCCGGGCGCCTTTTATAATGATTTTCTGATCTTTTTTCATGAACTGGCAAAGGTAATAAATTCGCCACGAAGTTTTTACATGCACCAGATAATAATCGATTCATTTTTTATATTGCGGAGCCGGCCGGTTTTATATGCAACCACTTTGTAATTATTTAGTCTATAGACTAGTGAAATTTACCCACCAGTATAATTTCTTATTAAATTTTGAGATCAGACATCGGCCGCAGGACGTATTTTTTTGTACCTTGCAGTCTTTTGTATTAGTCCTGAGTTTGAACGTTTTTCAGTAGCTTTTTTGTTTACATGTTTTCTTTTTAATTACCAATTCTGCTGTTATGAAATTAAAATTATTTTCTGCACTCGCTGGTTTGATGTTATGTTTGACTGGTGCAGCCCAGATCAGTGTGACGCCGTTGTCGAATGCCACTACGCTGGCGCAGTATCTGGCCGGCCAGAATATTTCGGTGTACAATGCCACATTTGCCGGAAGCGCCGTGCAGTCGGGCTATTTTACGTATACCGGAAACATGCTTCAAACCTCATCGGGGGTGATTTTATCGACCGGTAATGTAGCCGATGCCATTGGACCGAACAACAGCGAAAATACCACCACATCGCTGAATCAACCCGGCGATGCCGCACTGACAGCGCTGGCAGGGTACAGTACCTACGACCGCGCCGAGCTTCGGTTCGAATTTCAGGTGCAGTCCGATTATGTCGAATTCAACTATATTTTTGCTTCGGAAGAATACAACGAATTTGTGAACACTTCTTTCAACGATGTGTTTGCCTTCTATATCAGCGGGCCGGGCATTGTTGGTGAAAAGAATCTTGCTGTGGTACCGACCACCAATGTTCCGGTTACCATTAATTCCATCAACAATGGCAGCTTCTGGCAGTTTTACAACGATAATGAATACGGAGCCTTGACGCAGCATGTGGAATTTGATGGCTATACTACCAAAATGAAAGCCATTGCAACCGGGCTTATTCCATGCTCGAATTATACGCTGCGTCTGGTGATTGCCGATGGATCGGATCAGGCCTACGATTCATGGGTGCTGCTCGAAGAAAATTCATTGGTGCAGGGAAATGTAAGTGCAATAACTACGACGCCTACGGTCGATAATACTGCGTTGGAAGGCTGTATACAGGCCAGTTTTACGTTTCAGCTCGACAGTGTGTACACGTATGATATTCCGATTAATTATGAAATACTTGGTACAGCCATCAATGGCGTGGACTATGATCAGATTGATAATAATATCGTCATTGCTGCAGGCCAGACCAGTGCAACCATTATTATAAATTCATTTGCGGATGGATTAACCGAAGGACAGGAAACCATTTATCTGGTGTATGAGCCAACGGCCTGTGCACAAAAAGACACTATTGAATTGTTCATCGACGATTCGCAGCCCATTGATTACACCCTGACCGGAATCGATCTGGGTTGTGCGGGCGACAGCAGCGGACAGATTGACGCTGCGATTACAGGCGGCTTTCAGCCTTATGTGCTGACAGTTGTCGATTCGCTCAACAATGCACTGACTGTGCTGTCCAACAATTTGCCGGTTGATAATCTTTCCGCTGGCACATACGAAGTTTTCGTGGACGATGTGTATGGCTGTAACGGCGATGCGCAGGTTATCAGCGGCCAATACGATGCAGGCGCTACGTTTCTGCCCGATGGGAACGGCAATGTGTATACGACCTCGATACCCATTACAGGTTTTGGATCAGCAGTGCTTACGAGCCCCGATCAGTTGCAGTCGCTGTGTCTCAATATGGAGCACTCTGCATTGGGCGAAGTGGAAATCAAACTGATTGCGCCAAACGGAACTCAGCTGATTCTGAAAGAAAGATTCAATAATGCCGATGGCGGTCATACCAATATGGGCGAGCCTTGTGCCAAAGGCCCCACCGATGGCGGTAATCCGGATACAACTGCCGGCGTTGGCTATGATTATTGTTTCACAAATAATCCGGTTTTTGGAACCATGGTCAATGAACAGTCAAACTATAATTACACCTACACCGATTTACTGGGCGAAGTGCTTACCGATAATTATCTGCCTGCCGGATCGTACACACCATATCAGTCATTCATGAATCTGGTGGGTGTTCCGCTCGATGGCGTGTGGACCATCTGGGTGAAAGACCACAACCCGCAGGACAATGGCTGGATCTTTAACTGGAGCATCAGTTTCAACAACCTGAATTCAGGAAACACAGTGACTTTGCTTGAACCGGATTCGAACATTATCAGTGTTGTAACCACCAGTCCGGCTTGCGGAGCCAATACCGGAGCATTGAATATTTCAGTCAGTGGCCCGGGCGCTCCTTATACATTTGCATGGAGCAATGGTGCCACCACCGAAGACATTAGTAATCTGGCTGCCGGTGTGTATACCGTGACTGTGTCAAATGCAAACGGTTGTACAACCACAAAAGTTTTTACAGTGTCAAACATTGCCGGTGCCGTGATTACAGAGACAATTACCAATCAGCAATGTGTTGGTCAGAACAACGGAGCAATTGACATCTCAGTCTCCGAGCCGGTTTCGGCGTATGCATGGAGCAATGGTGCTGTCACGCAGGATATTTCAAATCTTTCGCCCGGAACCTATTCCGTTGTTGTAACTGCAGCAACAGGTTGTATCACAACAAAAACATTTCAGGTGTTGCCGGCGGTACCCATGGTATTGTCTTCGGGAGTGATTAATGAAGTTTGCGGCAACATGGAAGGAGAGATCAATCTCGAAGTATCGGGTGGGGCCTCCCCGTATCTGTATGCATGGTCGAATGGCGCATCAACACAGGATCTGACCGATCTTGTTCAAAACACCTATACGGTAACAGTAACCGATGCCAACACCTGCACAGCCACTCATTCTGCGACAGTCATTAATCTGGTCGGACAGTGTACAGTGGCCTGCGATCTGGCCATCAGCAATGTGTCCATTACGCAGGAAACATGCGGCAATGCAAATGGCAGTATCAGTATTACGGCTTTCAGTTCAAATACACCGGTTTTATACAGCTGGAGTAACGGAGCAACGACATCGTCATTGACCAATCTTTCTGCAGGTACATACACCGTTACTTTAACCGATGCCGAAGATTGCAGCACATCGCAGTCCTATACCATTGTAAACAATGCCGGAACCCTCATGATTACAAGTCCTGTCGTTGTGAATGAAACCTGTGGAAACAACAACGGATCGATCAATATTTCGGTAACAGGTGGAAACGGAACGCTGACATACCATTGGAGCAATGGTGCTGCAACCCAGGATCTGAGCGGTTTACAGGAAGGAACCTATTCGGTGACCGTGACCGATCAAAGCAATTGTTCGGTACATGCATCATTCGATGTGCTGAACGAAACCAGCGGCATGGCGCTTACATTCCAGTATGTGATGCATGAAACCTGCAACAACAATCAAGGCTCTATTGACATCAATCTCACAACAGGAACCTATACCTATTTGTGGTCGAATGGTGCTGTAACGCAGGATCTGACCGGTTTATCCGAAGGCAATTACTCCTGCACGGTCACACAAACCGGCACCGGATGTCAGCTGATTACGCCGGTATTCACGGTGCAGAATCTGGCTGGAACACTGGCTGTAAACATTTTGGATTATGATCACGAATATTGCAATCAGAATAACGGAGAAATTCAATCATCTGTTACAGGTGGCTCTGCGCCTTATTCTTTGCTGTGGTCGAATGGTGCCACTACCGCCAATCTGTACAATCTGAATGAAGGTACGTATACCTGTGTTGCTACCGATGCCAATGGATGCAGTGCATCTTCGGGGCCTGTCATTATTGTGAATTCGGCCGGAACGCTTTCGGTTACCTATGCCATGGCGGAAGAGTTCTGCAACAACCAGCTGGGCAGCATCAATCTGAATGTAAGTGGCGGTGCGGCTCCGATCAGCTATTCGTGGTCAAACGGAGAAACCACCGAAGACATTGATAGTTTATCCAGCGGCACATATGTGTTTACTGTTACCGATGCCAATCAGTGTTCATCTTCTTCGTCGGTGTATGTTTCGGAGAATTCAGGTTCACTCGCGATTTTGAATGACAGCATTGTGCATACATCGTGTGCAACGGCTCAGGGAGCCATTTATATTGAACCATCCGGTGGAAGCGGCGCCTATATTTACAACTGGTCGAATGGTGCCGTTACCGAAGATCTGATCAATATTCCAACCGGCGTGTACAGTGTTACAGTTTCGGATGCAGCCGGATGTTCGTACACCGCATCGTATGCGGTTCACGGAAGTCTGGTGCTGGATTCATATGCTGTTACCAACGATGCCTGTAATTTTTTGCAGGGCGCCATTAATGTTGAAGTGTCGGGTGGAAGCCTGATTACATACAACTGGAGCAACGGTGCCGTTACCGAAGATCTTACAGGACTCGGTGCAGGAAATTATATGTTGCATGTTTCATCTTTCGAAGGCTGTGTGTTTGATACCACATTTGCCGTGGTAAGTACACCAGGGTGCAGTGTGATGTGTACGGATGCACAATCCACTGAACTGACAGGCACCCTGTACGATTCAGGCGGCCCGACGGCCAATTATGCCAACAGTCAGAACTGCAGTTTTCTGATTCATCCTGATTGCGCTGATTCAATCATTGTAACATTTACTTCTTTTATTACTGCTTCGGCAAACGATTATCTGCGCGTATATGATGGCGCAAACACTTCCGGAATATTCCTTGGTTCGTATTCGGGCTCCACGTTGCCTCCCGCTCTCAAAGCGGCTTCCGGACAGATGTATCTGCAGTTTGTCAGTAACAACAGCACCAATGCTGCAGGTTTTGTGGCTCATTGGAATACAGTTCCGTTTACAACCGCGCCAACTGCAGGCTTTACAGTGTCGGACAATACACCGGCCTTTAATACACCGGTTTCTTTTGCAGCAACCGATGCTCTTGCAACAAACTGGCAATGGGACTTCAATGGTGATGGTCTGACCGATGCAACCACGCAGAACGCGGCCTATACATACACGGCCGCTGGTTCATATACGGCAACACTGATTGCTTCGAACTGCATTGGAGCGGACACTGCATCGCAGCTGATTGTGGTTCAGGGCGCGCCTGATATTTCGATCAGTCCGGATTCTGTAACGCAGTACACAATCACCAGCTGTGATTCCTCTGCCAGTCATTCATTCCTTATTTCGAACAGTGGTACGGGCGATCTGGTTTGGTCGGGTACAAGCGGTACTTTGACATTGGTGCCATCGTCAGGCATTGTGGCACCGGGTGCACAGCAGTGGGTAACCGTCACCATTCCTGTTTCGGCAACGGCAGGTGATTTTTATTATTACAACGTAATTACCTCCAACGACGCTGATGAGCCACAGCTCACCGACACAGTGCTGACGCATCAGACCATGAACTGTGTTAATCTGATGTGTTCGGTAACCTCATCAACACAGGTAAGCGGACAGCTAACCGATGATGGCGGACCGGCCGGAGCTTACAGCAACAACATGAACTGCGGTTTTCTGATACATCCCGATTGTGCCGATGCGATTACATTGACTTTTGCATCATTTGCAACGCAGGCCGGATCTGATTTTGTGCGGGTTTATAATGGAACAGATGCTACAGGAACC
>Ga0209639_1002187_pt1 | contig 16268 bp, 15 predicted proteins | sample EPASupsiteHSE605_FD_187268 | JGI IMG/M metagenome (GOLD analysis project Ga0209639, IMG submission 187268) | Bioremediated contaminated groundwater from EPA Superfund site, New Mexico - Sample HSE6-05 (SPAdes) (version 2) | ecosystem: Environmental > Aquatic > Deep subsurface > Groundwater >...
ATATGACGCATTTTTCACATGTTCATTAAATGTGATTGTTCTATGTATTATCAAAACAAGAATCGGAAAAGCAATAAATAAATTGCTAGCCATGGTTCTGATGGATAATCTTGATGCACTTGATTCGTAAAAATATTGGTTAGATATGGGCAGAAGTGATAATTATTTTGATGATATTCCATTTTTTAACATAGTATATGTTTCAACTTCACGATCTTTTGGTTTTGAAACTATTCAAGAGAAATTATGGTATATATGAATAGTAAAAATTGTTTCGCACTACTATACAGCGTATTTTCTATAATAATGAATGGAATTAGAAATTTTTGTACACCTCATACAATTTGGCAAAATTTCAGATGAACAGAATTGTATCTTAATTTCTATGTATTATCTTGTCATGTTGAGATCAAACATAATGTGATAAGATGAAACATTGATGGTAATGCTTTAAATGATTCTGCTTGTTTTTTAGAATGGAAACGAGCCCAAACACGAGAAAGAGGCAAAACAATTTTTTTATTTGTTAATGCTATGGAAAGCGATCTGATTGAAATATATATATTCCCTGTTGCTTCCAAAATATAAATAATGTTGCTGGATATATTGATGATGAAAGCTCTGAATAATTCCCCATATTCGTTGAGATAAATCCAAAATAGGTAAAAAAAATTGAAAAAATCTTGAGATAATTTTTACAAAGTAAAAAAGTTAAACAAAGTAAAAAAGCTGACTTTATAAAGATCTTTCAAAATTTCTTCGGTCCCATTTGGAATCGATAAACAAAGGTTAATTGCTTCGTTTATATGTCCTTGTTGCTGCAATATTCCAATATGTATCAATGGTGATTGGTATTGAATGATATATAATATATTTTCATTTGAGATCATTAATGAATGATCTTGGAATGGTATTGATTGCTGTTTTTTAAACTTCATTGGATATGGACATGTTTCATTAATCTGGGCTACAAGTGCCAAAAATTCAACATTTGTCTGGTGAAAAATAGCTGCATATGGGTAATCAATGATTACATTAACAATATCAGATTTAGTATTCGTCTTAATATCTTTGAGAGGTCCCTCTCCAATGAATACAATATGATTTGAAAACACTTGATAAAACTGTACTATCAAACGATTGTCATTAAAAAATGAGCAAACACCAGAAGACAATGGATTATTAGATGATATTTCTCGGACTGTGTCACTCATAATGGAATATATGAGGACTTTGTTCTTGATACAACAAAAAATATATTCATTAGACATAGAAATTGAAGAAATTGACTTCTTTGCATTAATTTTGTTGATCAAAGACAATTCTTTATAAGATCGAAACTGATAGCATGCAATTGATGAACCAGAAAATGTTGAAATTGACAATCTATCTATACTTACAACATAATCGGTTGCTTTAAAATCATCCTCAACGGCAATAAATGGATTCAATATTGTTTTTTGGATGAAATGAATATTCTGTCAATTGGTCTTGGGATACTGCACCTGTGTCGATATACTCTGCTATATTGGGCATTGGAGCATTTTTTATGATTTCAAAAAACTGCTTGGATATGTACTTAGGAAATTCATCAGGGAAAGCTGCCAAAAAAATCAGAAATGGCTTATCAAAGGGTGAGTCTGTTGGTCGAGGGTATTTTGGTTTATCAGATTGGTTTGGTTGAGAGAAAGTTTCGAATATCCTCCATCAATGTTAGACCATTTCACAATGAGTTCATTGATAAAAACTTTGGCAATTTCACCCATTTCTTGAAGCTGCTTGATATCATTAATAGGATAACTAATAGATGTACTTATTTTTCCTCTAATCAATGATTCCATGAATGAGATATATACACCAGCTTTGTCTGGTTGAGAACCATCTAATATCAGTGTTCTTAGCTTTGGTAATGAATCTAAAAGCTCAGGTAGAGTTGAAATACCATTATTCCCAATAAAACTATTACTTATGTCGAGGATACTCAAATTAGCCATATTTTTCAGAGCCTGAAGCACTATTAGCCACTCTTTACCAATTTTTCTACCACTATTTCCTGCAATAGATAATGCAATTACTTGGGCTAATGATGATGAGTTATTTTTAAATACCATTAATGATGCATTATTTGATTCATCAAAACATCCTTGAAGAGACAATAGTGACAAACTTGGGCACTTAGAAATAAATGAAAAAAGAGATTGTTCATCCACTGAATATTGGACATAGAGAGATTGGTTACATACTTAGGGATGGCGATGGGAGCATTTGGCATGGGTTGAAATACATTTCCGCTTAAATTAAGAAATCTAACCCTTTGTGTTTTTGATCTGTTTATTGAGTCAAACACCTGAGAGACTTCAAGATCGCAATAAGTGAAAGACAATACTTGAAGACTAGGCAAATATGAAAATAATAAATCAATTTTGAATCATGGATTAGTATCTAAATAAGCCCAGTTAATGGATTAGGCTCTCCAATCATATTAAATAATGATTGGATAACTTCTTGTGAAGCTGATTTATGTAATCCAAGAGATCTTATCTCATGACTTTTAATTACATCAACAAGATGAGATATTTGCTCATTTTGCATTGTCATTCCATGAAATGACAATGAAGACAACTTGGATTTTTTATTCTTAATTGCAGATGATTCGAAAAGTTGGAATGATCCAAAATCAGGTGTATCAAAGCTGAGTCGAGAAACACCAAATGGGCAATTAAACAGCTTGGATACCTCTTTCAAAATATCAATGATGGGACAAAAGGAACATGTATTGATTCGATAAACGAACAAAGAGGAAGAATATCAAAAAACACAGGACTAAAACTGGAAATACTCCAAAATCAATTTCAAACTTTGAAACCTGGACAGTTTCACGAAATGCATTAATACACTTTTGAGCTAAAACATCTTTAGACCTTTCTAATGCGAGATATAATAGAGAAACCTGTCGAAACCGAGCGGGAAACTGATAATTTCTGAATTCCAATACTCAACAATTCTGGAACAGTTAAAAGCTTTTGAATTATATCAGCTATATACCCGAAAATGCTTATACACTCGGAACTCTCACACTTTAATACCAAATCTCCAAAAGTTAGCTCAATTATTTTGTCTTTGCGAACAAAACCTTTCAAATCAACCCACCGCCCAGTTCAAGTAGCTTTTGAGTCAACCACCATACCAAATAGAATATCTTCTTTTACTATTATCTCAATTATAATTCTCTCTTGTGTTTCATCTCCTTTTCTAATGATGAAGAAGATGATATACTATCATTCTGATTTCTGGAATATTGATATAATAACAATATCACAATATAATAGAAAATAGTACAACATCACGATTGTTTTTCAATTGTTACAATAGGACAATTTCAATGAATATATTTTGAGAAGGGTATTAATTTGTGATAATTTTTTGATTTGTTTTTCAAACAGAATTATGAACCATCTTCTTCTAAGGTTATCTTGCTCGAGTGTTTTAGGCATTGAATGTTCATATGAGGTAAAGAATCAGGTTTTTTCTAGGCAATATTCAGCTGGGACACATATTCATAACGTCGCTTTTGATACTTTTTTCTTTTCTGTACCAATTGCTCTTGGAGAACTGTCCAATCATGTATATGCATTAATAGAGGAATGTTCATTTTATAATTGTTACAATGGAAATGGAGCTGGTTGTATTAGTTATGTAACTATTAGTGGGCAATTGAATATATCAAAAGTATGTGCAAATAGATGCTGTGTAGGTACAGGATCTGGACAATTCTTGTATTGTTCTGTTAAATTTCATATGACAATATTTATCAATATTAGCACAATACATCAGTGTGCACCTCCAAATACAGGATCGAATGATAAGTTTGCGGCTTTATATATGAGAGATGGGATGGGATACTTTTCCAACATCAATGTTTCCGAATGCCATTCATATTCGATGGCTATTGGCCAATTTGTTGGAAATCCAAATAATTCATTTCATTATGCTCATCTAATTCAAAATACTCCTGTAACAACACCAGCTATTTCTTTCCCAAACACTATGGCAATCTTAACATATATCAATGTGATATCAAACAGTGGACCAAGTGGTAGCATTTTTCAGAGTTCATGGGGAGAAGCTCGATTTTCGAACTGTTATTTTCACAATAATCAAAATATATTGTTTTATTATTGGACAAAAATTACTCTTGAGAATTGTTTTATTTATCATTCTAATCAAATAACTTCTGGTGTTAATTCTTTCATTATTAATAATTCATCAACATCATTTGCAGTAACTAATACAATAGAATTGGTTAGATATTCAACATATAGGTGTTATGATCAGCAATTCTCTTTGAATGAACAAGGAGAACCATGCCAAACACTGCCTCCAGAACCTTCAATTTGCAGCACATCACTAGTACAAGACCTCAAAGTAATTGATATTGTTTCAAGTGTGTTTGCCCTATATCCATTGGTTTTTAGCTAAATATCATTGAAAATATATATTTTGAAATGAAGCTGTTTTTTTAGTGCTCATATTGGCTCAGAATTTCCCTGATTTTATCCAGATTTTGGAAATTTACTCCATAATTGCCACTTGGAATTGCTTGAAATGGTGTTCGATTCATTTTATCCAGTATCTTTGTATTTGCTCCTAGCTTTAAAAGCTCTTCAATAAATAGATACTTTCCTTGCTCAACAAATTTATGGAGAAGTGTTCTATTATTAACCCAAAATTTGACCTATCATCAAGAATATTAATATCAGCCCCATTAGAAAACATGTATTTCAAAATTGCAACTGCGTTTTCCTGGTTACAATAAGATTCCGGAGAAAACCCGCAAAGTGGAGTATTTCTAATAATATCGATTTGATTTTATCGTCAAGTGCATTAATGTCAGCCCCATTACGAATAAGCATTTTGATATTCTCTAACTTCAATGATGAAACAGCATTATGTAAAGGGGTTTTTCCAAATCCAAATATCCATTTTGATTATCCTTTGCATTAACTTCAGATCCTTTTTTAATCAATAGTTCAACAATTTCAGAATCATTTTCACTTGCTGCACAATGAAGTGGTGTCTCTAGTTAAATTACAGTTAAAAAATTTTGTTTTTGAAGTGAATATCGGCATCATGTTCAATGAGATACCTTGCAACATCAAAATGACCATTATCTAATGCAACATGCAAGCAACTTGAGCAATGAATAATAACTAGACTTTCTCTTTTGTATGATTCACTTTGGCTCCATTTTTAACTAAATATTCAATAATATTTAAGTTCCCAGAAGCGGAAGCCCGAGTTAATGGTGTATCCAAATCTCTATTTTCCAAATTAATATCTGCATTGTACTTTAGAAGCAATTCTATCATTGGAAAATTCTCTTCAAAAACAGCATAAAATAATGGAGGCGTTAATAATCAAATAGAAGAACACCTCTATCAACACAGTTTGCATTTGCATTATTCTTAAGGAGGAGTTCTGCAATATCATAACGATTTTTCTCAACAGCTATTTGAAGAGGAGTATGACAAAATAAATGATCTTTACAGTTTCACTGAGTTGATTAATATCTGGATTTTTAGATAAGAGGAGTTCGACTGTACTATATTGACCTTTTTCGCATGCAATATGTAATGGGGTTGTCGTAAAACAATAATAATTACTCCACTATTAATAGAAAATGTGTTTAAACCCATTCTAAAAGATGAATTCCCTAGATGATGAATTTTATTCGGAATGCGTTCATCATCTTTTCTTAAACCTTGAAAACCAAACTTACGAGGTTCATCAGATGCTTTATTGAATCTTAATGACAATGATCCTTTTTTTTCGCCATTTTCTTTAATTTCGAGAGTCTTTGAAACTTTTTTTTCTACAATCTCTTGTTGAGAAAGAAGAATTGTTCGGCAAAAATTGTTGTTAATAAATGAATGCTTTGATGAAGGGAATTGATTTCTAAGCCAATCAAGAATTTGTGAATGACAATAATTAGATGCATCAGAAATACATGATGAATACTCTATAGAACTGTTTTTGCACAGTTCAATAAGTTCCATTTTCCCAGAACATGTTGCATTCTTTATTGTTCCTAGATCAATTTGAAAACCTTTTGATAATAATGACATAAAACATTTCGTTGAACCAAAAAATGCACAAAATGATAATAAACCCAATGAATCTGGAATATTAGCCCAATCAAAATCAGACCATTCGATCGTTTTCGATGATTTGCTATCTAATGATCTGATTTGCTCTTCAAGGTTTTCAATTACATCATATTTCAAAGTATATGCAAGAGTTGATGGATCGAATCCGTACCTAATCAGATTATTAAGGAGTTCTCGATTAGAAATATAGTATTCTGAACCAAATTCTCCATGAATCTCTTCATATTCATTTGTAAGTTCCTCGAAATCATCTATTAAATCCAAAAAATACAGACATTTAAAAGTATCTTGATGATCTTTGAGGTGTTGAAGAATTTCATCTGATGAATAAGCTTCCTTTTCAAATAAACGATGAATAAGTGCAATATGCTCATTAAAACCATCTTCAATCAACAAATCTTTGAAAGAATCCCAAAACTCTGTCCCATCATTATATTCTAAGCAGAAATCTGCAATTTTGTCTAAAAGAAATGGACGGATTGTAACAAGATGAAGGATTGTGGGAACCAAGTCTGTATGCTTTGATATAGGAACCTTCTTCCAAGATGAACAATCACCATACAGAGTGTCTTGCAACATAACCAACTCTCTCATATTCTCTGGAATAGAAACATCCATTAAACTCTTTCCTTCACTCATGAATAAAAATGATTTGAGAGTGAAATTTTCTTTCAAAAAACTATAGAAAAAAATGAATCGATTTAATTCTGAGAAACCTGGGGAAATTGTTACAGTGAATTCCTCGGGTAATTCCTGAAAGCCAGGGAGAGATTTTCTCTTATCAACCGAAAACCAGATCTCAGTCAAAAATTACTTTTCTAGAGTACTGCATATATGACAAGAAATTTATTGATTTTCAAGTTCATCAGTTATTAATTCGACTTTACTAAGAATCTCTTCGAGAGATTATCGATGGAACACCAGCACCCATTAAATACATAGCAATTTCTAATGAAAAAGAACCACTGAGATCACTCAGATCTTGTGTTAAAAGGATATTAGTATATTGCAATCAGTATCATGCGTTATCCTTCCTTCACAAGATCGATTCTCGTTTTGTTGAAGAGAGGTTAATCGTTATGGCTAAATCAGACAACACAAAAGGTTGTATTGATTTAATGGATGAATCAGGTGTTGATGTTGATGTTATTATTGAATTCTGTGATTATAGGGAAAAGGAGAAGAATACAATATTTACTGATTTAATTATTAAGTTATCACAGTCTAATGATAAGAATCTCTCTATAATTATTCCAATCATCAATATTAGGGGAAAGCATGTTTCAGTGGAAAAAGCTCTTGGATTAATATTTCGCCTTTTCTCTCCTCCATTTCCAAAGAAAGGATTGAAGAAGCGAATGAGAAATTCTTTATGAATAGCATTACAAATTTAGAGATAAAACAAACCAAAGAAGAGTTAATCAAAAATAAGAATCAAAATTTCGTTATTGATGAGAATTCTATTTGCAAAATTTGCAAGAAGAGTATTGGCGTTGAACCTTTTAGATATATTTATGGGAGTATACTGCATGAAAAATGTCTTAATTCTGTTTAGGGTTCACAAATAATTGATTTTTCTGTTCCACCATTCTTAAGCTCATGTTTATATTCATTGATGTTTTATTCTAAGTTTTTTTAATTAAATATTCGTGCATTTTGAATTCAATGACTTGAAATACTATTGGTAAACTCTGTCTTATTTCCTAATTGTATTTTCATAGATTTCAATTAACAAGTTGCTGGCCCATATTGAATGAATATAGCATCATATTTTCCATTTAATTTAACACTATTTGTACTAGAAAACATACAAGTCATTGATGAAAATCAAATGAATATTTGATTTTTTTACAGTTTTTTATTATGAAAATGATGATTCATTGTTTATCAATCATTGAGAAAACAATTGTTATTAGTATTACTATTTTTAATGTCGATCACTTAAACTTTGTTTATAAATATTTGCATTGTTCTCCGCTTCGAGGAAACAAATATTCACCCAATAAACAATCCCATATTAGTTCAAACTGATGGTTTTTCAGAATGGAAAAAAGGAATGCCAACAGCTACAGTTTTAAAGAGTAGGATTGGACTCCAGAGCATTTTTCCCCTAAGCAATTTAATGAATGTTTTTTGACGCTAATTTTTCCAATTAATGAAACCAGACTATAAAAACCCTTATTACCATAACGAATATATACATTCGCCTAATAAATCACAAATCTTTTGCGATGGGATAAACCGACTAATCCTACTCCTAATCACTTATTCTTCAATGATACCTGCCCCAATAAATCACCTTTTATTTACAACATTCAAATAAATATAATCTAAAGAAAATATAAAAAATTAAAAGAATTATTTATATTTCTATCAATAAATTCAAAGCTTTTTATATGGTTATTCTCCTAAGCAATCACATTGCTGATTAATTGGAAAAATATGAATAATACAAAATTATTTCTCTTTATTATAAGAAGTATTTTTGGATGATGTCAAATATACTCTTTGTTAATAGTTTTATAATGGATTTTATTAATGCAAATAAATTGTTGCATATTGGATCAAATAGTTAGAATTTATCGAGCAATGGCACATAATTTTTCCATTATTGCTCGAAAAAGTCCCAAAATCCAAAACTATTTCCATCTCTTGGAATAACAAAACTTCTTAGAATCAACTTGTGGGATCAATAAACTAATCCTTGAGCATTTTGGGCACATTTTAATCAATTATGTCCATTAAATGTACCCAAATATATAATTAATACTCAACCGAAACCAAGGAAATTTGTTTCCCAAAAGAAAATCACAGTTCTTTATTCCAAGAGATGCGCTGTGTTTGCTAGGAACACCCCTCACAATCAACCTTGTTAAGTAAACTACAATTGCCAAGGGACTTAAAGACACCCTCTCATGCCCTGCTATGCCTGATCCATCGGATCAAAACAAGATACTGCCCGCTGTCTCCTTGGCGGCCGGTGATACCAGTGAAAACTTGACACTTCACTCTCCAACCACTTCAAAATAACGAATTTTTTATTAATAAATATCTCAAAAAATATATATTAAATTTTGACATATTTTGTAACCGCAATGTCATCAACAGGATTTGCTTATTGGACCATTTTTTGGAGGAACTTTAGTAATGGATTCTTAAGGATATTTAACAACAATGAATACAAATCTGAAAAACACAAAGAAATTTCATATGATTCAAAATCATTTTACATGATTTTGAAATGTATTACGATATTTGTAAACTCTGTACCATATTTCTTTCTCGGAAATACTATTTGGACCCTCTTCATTTTGGATATCACTATTTCTGATTATCTAAATTTTAAAGGATATATTAGGAAAATATTCTATTTTGGGTTAAATAGAATCCAAATACCGAGATTTTTCAAGATTTCCAAAAAATTATCTTATTTGTCGATTTTTTCCCTATTATTCTCGAAAAAGGAACTTAAAAGTACCAAAAAACCAAACAAAATTACAACTCAAAAGATATTTACTAACACAATTATTACTATTTCGAGCATTATTTTTATATTATTATTTATTATAAATATTGACAATTTTGAAAAACTATATAAGAGAAAACAACAATTATCACTATTAAAAGTAGTAGCCAAGTTTTTGAAAAATCCCAAAAATTACCCGATTGTGTCTCTATTGTCGTTCAGGTTGAATGATAATGAGATTATTTGCAATGTTGGTTTGGGCTGTGAAAACGAAAGTATAGATCAAGGAAGGTCTTACGTTGATAAAAATATTGATATTTCAAATTGTTTCTTCTCAAGATCTTCATCATACTCGGGAGATGGTGGCGTAATATATGTTTCTGCTAGTTCTTGCTCAATGAACATCAATTACTCAATGTTCTATAACTGTGATTGTTCTTCTTATGGAGGAGGAGGAGCAATATACTTCATCTCTTCTAATTCATCTCTCAGAATGATATGTGCAAATAGTTGCTCTTGTGGAGCTTCTTATGTTGGTCATTTTGCGTATGTTGTTGCTTCTCAGGTGAATCAAGTGGAGTATCTATCAGTATCAAATTGCTCTCATACTACATCTGGATATTATCCTATTTGCTTCGAATCAGGTAATCAGAGAGTTGACAACACAAACAGTTCAATGAATAATGCTTATTGGGTTTCTGGTTTTGGTATCTCTTCTCCATCCTCATTCACAAGCTCACACTGCACTTTCTCAAACAACAAGGTATCTGAGTGGATTTGCATATGGTTCTATTCTGACTCAGGAACAATATCAATGTCATATGCTAACATTGTTCATAACAATAGTCCTTATAATGGAGTTGTATATGTCTGGGGAGCAGGATCAAGAAAGATGATGTATTGCATATTCAAGAATAATCAAAACACTCTGTTCTGTGTATATGAAGGTTCTCTTGAAGTGTCTCATTCGTTCATAGATCACTCTGGATCATCATTCTCTTCTCGAACAGCTGTATCTACATCAAATAATAATTCATTCACTAATATAATCACATATCAATTACAATTCTTCAATTCGATTCATTGTAATGCTGATATTCCTCTTCCACAGAGAACACCTGATCAGTCTCCAACACCAAAGAGTACTCCTGAAGTAACCCCAATGAATACTCCTGAAGAGACTCCAATGAATACAGCCAAAGAAACTCCATATAGATCTTATGATGAATCTAGTGATAACAAATCAAATTCAGTATTCGTGTATTCAACTGTTGGTATGTTTCTGATCATTGTAGTGATGATATCTTACAATATTGGAAGTCAAAGGAATAAGAATCAAAATATGAATGATAGATCATCATCATCGTCATCATCATCATCATTAGAAATGAAGAAGAAACACAAGAGAGAAGAGAAGTATGATGGTAATGATACAAACAAAGATAATGATAGTAAGAGAGATCATCAAAAGAATCACCATCATGATTACGTCTCTAGTCCATATGTCTTCTGATCATAGTAAAAGAAGATATTGTATTTTGTATTGTGGTTGAATGATAATGAGATTATTTGCAATGTTGGTTTGGGATGTGAAAATGAAAGTATAGGTCAAGGAAGGTCTTATGTAGATAAAAATATTAATATTTCAAATTGTTTCTTCTCAAGATCTTCATCATACTCGGGAGATGGTGGCGTAATATATGTTTCTGCTAGTTCTTGCTCAATGAATGTCATTTACTCAATGTTCTATAACTGTGTTTGTTCTTCTCATGGTGGAGCAATATTCTTCTCTTCTTCTAATTCATGTCTCAGAATGATATGTGCTAATAGTTGCTCTGCTTCTTCTTGGTATCATTTTGCTTATCTTATTGCTTCTCAGGTGAATCAAGTGATGTATCTATCAGTATCAAATTGTTCTCATACAACATCTGGAACTAGTTCTATTTTGATAGAAGCAGGTGATCAGAGAGTTGACAACACAAACAGTTCAATGAACAATGCTTATCAGGTTTCTGGTATTTATATCTCTTCTCCATCCTCATTCACAAGCTCACACTGCACTTTCTCAAACAACAAGGTATCTCATAGCATTTGCATACACTTCTTTTCTACCTCAGGAACAATATCAATGTCATATGTTAACATTGTTCATAACAACAGTCCATCTTATGGAGTTGTATATGTCGAAGGAGGAGGATCAAGAAAGATGATGTATTGCATATTCAAGAATAATCAAAACACTCTATTCTGTGTATGGTCAGGTTCTCTTGAAGTGTCTCATTCGTTCATAGATCACTCTCCATCATTCTCTACTTCAACAGCAGTATCAACATCAAATAATAATTCATTCACCAATTCAATCACTTATCAATTACAATTCTTCAATTCGATTCATTGTAATGCTGATATACCTCTCATTCAGAGATCATTAGAAGAAACTCTGAAAGAAACTCAAAGAGAAACAGTGGGAAGAACATATGATTCAGAATGTGAAATGAGGATGTTATCAAGTGATTTAGATCTTTATAGTTAATTCTAATTCGTCTATTAGGGCGGCAACCCTGTCTATTCCTGAGAGTAGATCAATAGACTCTTTCCACAAAGATAGTGTCAGATCCTGGGGGAATGGAGTTTTTGAACGTATTAAGTCGTACCAAAGAGAGACAAATGCATTCTTGTTGAGGTATGTAGCAATGTAGAGGACATATTGTTTCGTGAGAACCGAGAATTGGTCAAAATTCTCTGTTTCTATTGCCGCGGCTATTTCGTTTTCCAGTTTTGAGCACTGGGCAATTACTTTTTGATCATTGTTTGAAATTAGTGACTCAATCTGTTCTGATTTCAAACACCATCCATCTCTATAAATGAATATTCCTCTATTGGATTCTAATGTAATAATTTTTCCTTGATCCGCCAAAGACACTTTGTTTATAACTCCGATTGTAGATGGCAAGCATGAGCATATGACCACACGGTGAATTGGACAGTCAACAATCCAAATATATCCGTTTACTGATTTCACATAATCAATATACTTGGAACATTTAAATTTATAGTTACCATTCAGGGGGCTGTCGCCCACTCCAATTCTTGCAAACAATACTCACATGTTTAGGACACATTACAAAAATATTGGATGGTGTTGTTCTGATGTATTTTTCGCCATTAACAACTACTGACATTGATCTATCCCCTGCATGCCAAACAACAAATTGATTCACAGCTCCAATAGGCATTCCATCACATGTTGGGACATTCGTAAAATTCTGAGAATTGAGGAAGGAAATTGCTTCAGGAGAAATTGGGGAGCCATTGAATGCTCCAGAAGCCCAGTCTGAGATATTTGGGTTGATTTTTTTAAAAAAAAGACTTGGAAGAGCAATATCATCAGCTCTGTTATCGAAAGGAAGCGTTTTATCCGGATATTGATCTACCAATTCTATAAATTTTTGTGCTGCATATCTTGACATCAGCCAGCCTGACCCACCATGCAAATAGGGTTCATATGGATAATTAATAAGGTGTCCTTTTATAACAGGATATTTTAAAGGATCATACCTTGATTCTAAGTAGTGTAAATACTGGTTAATTCCATTATAATCAACATATGCATCATCAGTTGTCCTCAAATACCATAATAGCGGAGTTTTAAGAAAATCTCGTATCCCTGCAAGCATTAAAAAGGAATATTTATAGAACCTCGAACCCTTCGAAAAGGTTTCTCGAATAAAATCTGGCTGGATATGAGACAAATCTTTTGTAGATACAATTTTGCACTCGGATAATCCATAATTACTGCCAAACATTTTACACCAAGAGTGATAGCTTGTTCTGATTCTTGTGGAATTATACCAAGAAATCTGGATCAGGGAAATATATAAAGAACAACAGGAAATCTCGGCCTGCAAATGAAGATCATAGTCATCTCTTGAACGAGTGATGTCATATTTCCAGTTAAAAAATGCACCAAACAATATAAAAATAACTAGAAAATAATCAAATCCAACTTTAAAGTGCGTTTCTTGATCCATCTGTTACACCGAAACTGTTTTAATTTTCTATCACAATAGTGCTGGAATTGCAGGGGAAAGACTTTATACATATGTATAATGGAAAATCACGTGGAACAATAAGTTTTCGATGAGTAGGTTTAAGGAAGGTACCGGGTTATTTCAAATTTCATTGATCTTACATAATTGGATGACATTTGATCAGATTCCAGGATTCAATTCGTTATCTCTAACCTTTTTGAACCAGTAGAGTTTAAAATTCGGTTCCTAAAATTAAAGAACCCATTACATTTAATTAGAGTACTCATCGCTAACAGAAACCACATAGTTTTATAATCAGTTCCATGATTTAACAATTCAATCAAGAGAAAGTCTGATTAGAAGCAGCAAAAATGAGACATATTGATGGAAGAGAAACCAAACATAAACATGGATTCTTCAAATCTGTATCTATCTTTTTATTGATATTTAATGTAAGAAACACCAATAATGGCATCTATTTACAGGGGTCAGTTTATTGAAATGGTTCAGATTCTCAAGTAAGTCAGTCAGTCAGTGTGAAATCAAGGATAAGAAAGAAAGAAGGATTGTAAGTTTGGATTGATGAATGATTTAATACGACAAGAATTGATTGGACATGATGTAATTGTCTGATATGGATGTGTTTTTCTTTATTATGTGATTTTTTGAAGAATCTTGGATTAAGATTTGATTTCCACTTTGATCAATTGGCATTTTTCAATGTTGAGGAATTCCATCTATTTTTGAAAGAATTTTCAGATCTTCACAAAATGTTTTAGAAACATGAATCAATTTAGGCTCAAAAATCTGTGAATCTTCATCTCTTGTCCAATATCCATTTGACATTGATTCAGATGAATAAGCCTTCTCTCTTCTTTTGTCTGTCAAAACAAGAGAGACAAAATGACAAGAGTTTAATCATGTAGAATTATTACATTATAGTGAGGAAAGTATTCTTCTTCTTTATTATTGTCTCTTTAATGTCTTTTTGAATTAGAGCAAGAAAATAGCCAATTAGCCTAATTGAGATCAATATTATAAACTGCTGATCATCATTCTATTGCTAATTTTGGAAAAAATCTCTTCTATTCCTTTGTCATTCCTCTTCTCATGTCGAAATGTTGTTGGATATCAACTTAATCACCATTTTTCTAGTCTCTTGAGTTCCTAATTTTTCTGTTCACACAACCCTTAGCTATTGCAAAACTAAGAAGAATAACCAGAATACAGAGCAAAAGAACATTTGAGTTTGCTCTTTAACTTCCTTTACTCTTGAGCAATTCAACAATATTCGATTTCCTTTTCTTTTTATCTTCTGAAACAAATATTCCAATCTGATTCGCCAATTCCAAAGGTGTTCTTCCATTTTTGTCTTTAGCATCTATATTGGCTTTTTGATTAACTAGGTATTCAACAACATTAAGATGACCATCTCTCGCAGCAAAATGAAGAGGAGTACAATCATCTTTATCTTTTGCATTTATATCGGCTTTTTGATTAACTAGATATTCAACAACACTAAGATGACCATTTTCAGCAGCTCTATGAAGAGGAGTCCATTCATCTTTATCTTTTGCAGTTATATCAGCTTTTTGATTCACTAGATATTCAACAACACTAAGATGACCACACATAGCAGCAAAATGAAGAGGAGTCCAAAAAAATACAGAAACTCAATACTATTACTTTTTGCATTTATATCAGTTTTTTGATTAACAAGATATTCAACAACACTAAGATGACCATTATGAGCAGCTACATGAAGAGGAGTCCAAAAAAATACAAAAACTCAAACCAAATATTTTTTGCATTTATATCAGCTTTTTGATTAACTAGATATTCAACAACACTAAGATGAACATTTCTAACTGCTGAATGAAGAGGAGTACAATTATTTTTATCTATTGCATCTATATCGGCTTTTTGGTTAACTAGATATTCAACAACTCTAAGATGACCATTTTTAGCAGCATAATGAAGAGGAGTCCAATCATCTTTATTTTTTGCATTTATATCAGCTTTTTGATTAACTAGATACTCTACAACACTAAGACGGCCTTTCTCAGCAGCTAAATGAAGAGGAGTATTATTAAATATAAAAACTCAAACAAATAATTATTTGCATTTATATCAGCTCTCTGATTGAACAAGTATTCAACAACACTAAGATGACCATTTTGAGCAGCATAATGAAGAGGAGAAATTGTATATTTGTAAACTCAAAACAATAACCAATTAGATTCATATCAGTATTAATATTCATGAGAAATTCAACAAAATTATGATCATCATTATGAGGAGCCTCTTCATATTTCGTTTTTCCATTTATATCAGCTCCATTTTCAATCATGAAAATTAACAATGATAGGTGGAAAAACTCTGATGCTTTACAAATGAGAATTGGTGACAAAAAATGTTGTCCTTGACAAATATGGAACAGATCAAAACAACCACCACAGACAACCATCGATAACACTTTAGCATTGATCTCAAATCCTTTCATTAACAAATGCTTAAAACACTTGATCGAGCCAAAAAATCCTGAAAAAGATAACAAACCAAGACAATCTGGTTTGTTACTCCACTCAAATGGACTCCATTCAG
>Ga0209639_1002191_pt1 | contig 16259 bp, 8 predicted proteins | sample EPASupsiteHSE605_FD_187268 | JGI IMG/M metagenome (GOLD analysis project Ga0209639, IMG submission 187268) | Bioremediated contaminated groundwater from EPA Superfund site, New Mexico - Sample HSE6-05 (SPAdes) (version 2) | ecosystem: Environmental > Aquatic > Deep subsurface > Groundwater >...
CTAAAAAGTATATTGATTTCATCAAGTAAATTCTCGCGTATTAATGCCCCGGCAAGTTTTCCCCCAGAAGTAGTTAAAATACATCTCACCTTGAGAATGTTATAAAGTTTGTCAAATGACTCGGTCAGATTGACCCTTTCTTTGCCGGTTATTAGATATGGAATTTCTTCCCTTTGTAAAAAAGCCAAATATTCTGGAGGTGCATTATAACTAGTCAGATGAATCATGTATGTTTCAGGATTATCATGGTATGCTTTATAACCATTACGAAATCTGCCACGTCCATCAACAACAGATGTCCATGTCCTCCGACCTTCTCGATTAATGATTCTCTCAGGTAAGTAATCCTGGTACAACAACTCCGTATCTCCCGTGTATTCTCGCAATTTTTTTATCTTATCAACCTCAGAAATCAACATATTACTTCCTTCTAAATAGAAATCAATCTCATGCAAAGATTTTACTTTCTCATCGAAATATTTCCAGTCTTGATCTCTTAATGTAAAAGGCTTTAATGAATCATCAACAGGTGAAAACATTGTTGAATTTGGCATAAATGAAATCCTGCCATCAATTGATGAGGTCACTTGTAGTATCACTTTAGGTCTATTCATATTTCTGTTTTTTTGCATTCTAACTAACGTTTTTGGAAAACACTCATTAAATGACACTTCGCCTCAAAGTCTTTTCCACAATATTTTCTTGCCTTTTCTCTTAACGTTAGCCTTGGAAATTAATGGCTCCGGTATAGGGAGGATTGTTGATTGGCTGCTGGTGTTATTTTTATCATTTATTTAGCTCGAGCTTTACTATACAAACTACACTTTCATATCCACAAAGCTCAAATTTATTTTGTTTTTTTGGGTTGGACAAAAATGGCTTTGCCAATGAACGTTGTAAAAGCGGAAGCTCTTTTGCAAACCTTTAGTATTAGCGATGGCTCGTGTGGGTTTGCAAATGTGCTTACGACTGTGTGCTGGCTAATTAGTCTTATTGCCCATTATTCCATTAGTCAAGTCATTGGTAATCTTTTAGTTAAATATTTAAAAGAATCTTCTGTTGCCCCATTATTGCCCCATTAATTTATAATATATTCCTGCCCCAGAAGTTCCAATCTTATTAAGTATCTTAAATTTATCTACTAATTCTGTTAAATCATTGGTCGCTGTTCTCTTAGATACATTATTGATCCTTTGGTATTCTTTATTCGATATTCTGTTGTTTTCTTTTGTATATAATACTGCCTTAATTTGACGTTCATTTATGCCAAGTTTTTTTAAAGAATTTTCATTAAAAATATCTTTTCTAAAAATTACCCAAAAATCTTTTCCGCTATTCTCAAATTCAGGATTTGGCAAACCGTGTTCTTTACATTGTTCTATAATTTTAATTGTGCCACGCCCCCAGGACTCAACAAGTCCCGCTCTAAAAAAAGTATTTGCAATATCCGGGTTGTAAGGAATCGACGAGTGTTTTTGCATTAAATTTTCAATTGTCCAATCTTCTGGTAACTGCCCGTAATTCCAAATCATAAGCTTGTTATCATAAACACTTATTTGAATTGGAATACCCATCGAATAATCTTTATGTGCAAGAGCGTTTAAAATAGCTTCACGAACAGCGTCTTTGGGATATTCATAGGTTTCAACTCTGTGTATTCCTTCATACGAGATAATTGCCTTAATGTATTTTGTGAAAAGTATTTCGATTGTCTTTTCTACTTGTTCAAATAGATTCCCCTTTACTTCGTCTTGAAATATTAACTCCGTATCTGCCTGAAAATAGCCGATTTTTATATATGCGCCTGTAAAATATTTTTCAGGGTCGGGATGAAAAAGCAATATTGATGCTCGCTTTAGATATGGTTTTTCAGTTAATCTTAGATTCTCAAGAATGTTGATGTTTTTTTCGGTTATAATACTTTCGTCAATTCTTTTACTGACAATTGCTCTTTTCTTGAAAAACTCAAATGTTTCATTCTTTAAATCATCAACAGAAACATTTGGAACCGGAACGCCATCCCATTTTTTGCCTTTCTTCTCAAGCATGAATTTGTCTAACGCAGCACCTTTTAGTTCTTGTTTGGTGCTCCCGCTCCTGTAATGATATTGCCCTTTGTAGTTAACCGGGAAAGGTTGTGGTTCAACAATAATTTCAAGAAATGAACCTTTTTCTGTTTCATGCAGGTTGATATCTGCCAAAATACCAAGAATATCCCGTACTTTATTAGGGATATCTTCTAGGAGTTTTTTAGCTTTGTCAACTCCAACAACTTCTCCTTTATCGTTTTTGCCAATGTATATCGTGCCTCCTTGGGCATTTGCAAAACCGCAAATCCATTTCAGGTATTCATCCCGCCAGCTTTCTTTCCATTCTATGTTTTGTTGTTCTTGCATATTCTATAAATATAGCACTATCACAATTTTGTTTTCTTATTTAATCATCTTTAAAAACGCATCTTCTCCAATAATTTGAATATTACTTCCCTGGTTGCTGAACTGCTGAATTTTCTTCATCTTTGACGGACCAGGTGATGAACCAGTAATTACAAAATCGGTTCTGATTGTAATTGAAGTGTCAATATCAGCTCCCAGCTTTTTAACCACATCTGCGGCATCTTTTCGATTAATTGAATTTAAAACGCCAGTAAATACAACTTTTTTTGCATAAAACGGATTGTTGCTATCTGCATTCTCTAAATCGGGTTTTAATAGATTGCCACAAAGTCTCTCATGTCCTTCTGGCATTGAAAAACCTGATTCTTTTGTTGTTTGTACTTTATTAAATGAATAATTGGGTTCAATTCCCTTTAATAGATTCAAATAGACCTTTGCACAAGCAATTGCATCGGCAGCTGCATCGTGGTGGTTTGTAAGGTCAATGCTAAAAGCACAACAGATATTATTCAACGATTGCCTGGTTATTTTAAATGTACAATCACAATCAAAACTGGGAATTGGGAGATTATAAAAATCAAGCGTTTGCTGTAAGCAATTTATGTCAAAAGAGGCGTTGTGCGCAACTAATTTCTTTCCTTCTAACAATGGATATAATTCTTCCCATATTTGGGGAAACTCTGGTTCATTTTCAGTTATTTCCGGCAAAATTCCATGAACTTTTATATTCATGGGAGAATATTCATTCAATGGAGGTCGAACGAATTTTGAGATGGCATGTACAATTTCACCATTTTCAACAAATGCTAACCCAATCTGACAGATGCTCCATCTTTTTCCGATAGCAGTTTCTACATCAATTGCAACAAAATTCATTGTGATTATTTTTTAGGTAAAATAATTCTTTCTTCTTTCCTAACAATTTTTCCATTCGCTAAAGCAAAGTCAATTCCCATTTTCATAGCTTGTTCAACATTTCCTCCCAGTCGGACGTATCCAAATACTTTGGCAACTTCTCTAATCAAATCATCTTCGGGTAGGCTAATTTGATTTGTAAGCACATTTTCAATTCCACAAAATATTTCTTCTTTAGCCAAATCTTCAGCATTTCGTTTTTGGTCATCGTTTCCCGGAACTCTGAAAATGTTGTATTTTGCTGGTTCTTGTTCATTGTTCCAATAAAACAATGTTCCGTTTTGGCTTGTATGTTTTAATTCCAATCTTGAATAAATAGAAGTCAGATATTCATTTAGCCTTACTCCCAAACGGGAAATTCCCCAGGCATTTAGAATGCGCCTCGATAAAAGAGGATGGCTGATAGGCGCTTCTATTTCTATTACCTGATTAATTTGACGAATGATTTTAGATTGAAGTTGTGAATCAAAAAACTCGTCTGAAAAATTCAAGTATGATTGTTCCAGAAGGCAGGTTTTGTATTGCGTAAAATTTTGAGTTGGTTGGATTACTTCCTGTGTTATTCCCTGAAGTTTTACATTTGCAAATTCTTTTCGTTTTGATTCGTCAGTATTTTTCGATGATTCAATACCCACTATTTTTTCTTTTGGCTTTTTAACCTCTTCAATTGCATTGGCAATGTCTTGAATAACTTTTTGTGGATTATCCCACCAGTCGGGAGACCAAAGTTTATAAATATTCCATCCCAGCATTCTCAAAATATCGGTTTGAACAACTTCCCTGTCCTTAGCTGTTTTGGCTGCACGGTAAGTTTTCCCATCGGTCAATATTCCCAATATGTATTCTGATGATTTCTCTGGATTAACTACACCAATGTCGATTCTATAGTCAGAACAACCAATATCTGTTTGAACAGAATATCCCAGCTTTTGAATCTCATTGGCAACCATTTTTTCAAAGAATCTTGGTATTATTTTATTTGCATTTTCTTTTTGTGGTAAAGCTATTTTTCCCTTTTCTGTATATTCCAGAAAAGCTTTAATTCCTGCAATTCCTTCCGAAGATGTTCTTGAAATGTCAATTTGGTCAGAGCGTAATGTTGAAAAAACTTTCATTTCGTATCTGGCTCGTGATATGGCAACATTTAATCTTCGCCAACCGCCTTCCCTGTTTAATGGACCAAAATTTAAATATATTTTTCCTTCCTGGTCTGGTCCGTAACCAACCGAGAACAGAATTACATCTCGTTCATCTCCCTGTACATTTTCCAGATTTTTTATGAAAATTGATTCTGAGGATTCCATAGCGACTTTTTCTAAATCAGGCTCATTTTTGAATGCTTCGTTCAGTAAATCTTCAATCAGGTTTTGTTGAACGGAGCTAAAAGTCACAATGCCAATGCTTCTTTGTGAGAGTATCGGGTCTGCCAGGCGTTTTAATACTTCAGAAACAATTGCTTTTGCTTCGAAACTATTCTGACGCGTTTTACCCCTGTCGTAATATCCCGGAACAAATACATTATTTACTTTTGTTGCAATGTCGTCAGGCGATGGGAAGGTCAATAACTTGTTTTCATAATAATTAGAGTTACTGAATGCAATCAGACTTTCGTGCTTACTCCGATAGTGCCACAATAAATGTTTTGATGGCATTGATAAAGCTAGGCAATCATCTAGAATACTTTCCATATCTTCTTTGTCGGCATTTTCTTCATCGAAATGATTTGTTGAAAAAAAACTGGTGGGGGGCATTTGTTTTGGGTCGCCAACAACAATAACATTCTGACCTCGCGCAATTGCTCCAACAGCTTCACAAGTTGGCATTTGTGAGGCTTCATCAAAAATCACCAAATCAAACTTTGATTTATCAACTTCAAAATACTGTGCTACAGAAATTGGGCTCATTAACATACAGGGGCACATTCTGGGTAAAAGATTTGGAATTAAGTCGAATAATTTTCTGAGTGACATTGCCCGACCATTATTTCTTATTGCCCGCTGAAGTATCCCAATCTCTGAACTGTTTGAGGCCTCTTTTGTAAACGAAGGAATTTTAGAAGCCAGTTTTGCAAATAGTTCTGCTTTGGTCAGTTCTTCAAAATATTTACTTTGCTCTTTAAATTTCTTAATCTTTCCTTCAAATAATTTGCCATTAAAAACTGATAATCTTGCGTCTTCTGAAATAATGTATTCAGAGAAATGCTTGAATAATGATTTTTTGAAAGATGCCAGTACTTCATGGTTTTTAAGTTTACCATTGGAATATGCATCAACAACCGACGGAATACCGCTTTCTTTTATTTCATTTTTTATACGGTTCCAACTTGTCCAGTCACGTAAAGAATCAAGATTCGTCAACCAACCCTCTGCGTTTTGTTTCCAAAATTCTGTCCAGTCTATCGAACTATTTTGTTCAGAGTTAAAATCAGTATTCAATAATTTATACAGGCTTTCTTCAATCTTTTGTTGTTCTTCGGCAAAAGCTATATAACTTAAAACTGTTTTTCCTTTTATATCAAGGAATGAGCGGCTTTCGTCAGATAAAAGATTTGCCAGGTTATTTCTTATTTCCTTAACTCTTAAAGTGTCTTCCGTTATTTGTGTTAGTATACGGTTAATTTGCAGGCTTGTTTCGCAAATCTGCGAGACAGTAGTCCATTTGCAGTTGCCATTATTCCATAAGAAGTCAAGATTTTTAGATAATGTAGTTGTATTTTCATCCAGAATTTCCTGCTCCTTTTGTTGCAGGATTAAAGTTTTAAAATATTCTACAACTTTACTTTTTTCAATCTTGCCCGTTTTTGATAAAGGTTGAAGTGTTTTTAATATTTTATTTTGACCTAATAGTTTTGGTAGAAACCATTTCTGAGAAACTACATTCCATTGGGCCAGATTTTGTTCAGCGTCATATTTTAAAATGTTTTTTGTAAAATATTTTAATATCGAATCACGATAAGTGTCCCTTTTTTCTCCGTGTTTGGTTAATTCTATTATTTGTGCAAGATTTCGTTCGGGATGTTCTATATTAATTAAGGTTGCAGGAGTGTCTGACAAAGATTTTATTTCTCCGCACAGCTTTTTTAAACTGCCAGTTTTTTCTTTGTCAAATTCAGTTTCATCAATCAGAAGCAATTCACATAATTGTTTTTGATTTTGAAGTTTTTGATTTAGTATTCTGATATATTTTAAGATTAGTTCGTAAGCAGTGGCTCTGTTTTGCGGATTATATGTTTTTGCTGTAATTTGCGCAAGTGGATGGTTATGTGGATGACCGCACAACGTTCCTGCATTTTGCAATTCTTCAACTTTATCACATAACTCAACAAATTTCTCTTTTGTTAATTTTGATATGAATTTTTCGTCAAAATGAATATTATCTGGAGCACTACTAAGTTCTGCATAACCAGTAAATGAATCGTACAAGGAAAACCCGAAATGATGTTTTTTGTGTAAAGCTTCAACATATTCATTTAGCTCTAATCTCTGGTTATGAAGCCTTTCTGCTTCAGTTGCAAATTCAAGAGGAGACGATTTTCGAATAATCTCTGTTGTTTTCCGAAGTTGCTCTAATACATTCGATTTTTTTGATTTGTTTGAATGAAGTTCGAGACAAAACGGGTCGAGTCCAATATCAGCCAAGCGTTTTTGAACCACTGTCAAAGCAGCCATTTTTTCAGCAACAAAAAGAACCCTTTTCCCTTGATATAGTGCATTTGCAATAATGTTGGTGATTGTTTGTGATTTTCCTGTTCCAGGAGGTCCGTGAAGGATAAAACTGTTGTCCTGTGTTGCTGCGCAAATTGCTTCCAACTGTGTTGAATCGGCGCTTATTGGTAAAGCAATTTCTGAAGGATAATACTTATTGTCTAAATCAATTTCAGAACTCACTTCTTCAGATTCCCATTTCAGTTTCCCGGAAACCAAACTGTTGACGATTTTATTATCTGTGAGTTTATCTGCATTATTGTGGATATCGTTCCACATAATGAATTTGCTAAATGAAAATATTCCCAGAAATGCGTGTTCTTCCAAATCCCACTTGGACTGAGACATAATTCCCCTACGAATAATGTTGAAAATTCTAACCACATCTACACCACTATCATCACGAGGGAGTTCTCCCAACCCATTAATGGTTATGCCAAAATCTTGTTTAAGCATTTCCAATAACGTAATGTTCATTAACGTTTCTTCCTCCCTGCTTCGAATTACATATCCTTTTTGTGCGGATTTTCGGATTATTTCAATTGGTAAAAGTAAAATTGGGGCATAACGTGCTAGTTCACTATTGGGGGTTTCGTACCATTTTAAAAATCCTAATGCAAGATAAAGCGTATTTGCTCCATTTTCCTCCAACGACAAGCGGGAAGACCTATAAAGTTTTGTCAATGCAGATTTTAATTCTGCATCGGTTAAGTATGTTCTAAGTCGTTTGTGTTCAAGGTCGAATTTTAATAGGTCAACAATCGGGTCCGACATGTTTATTTGTTGGTAAACTCCTGAACTTATGTTTGGATTATACCATTCATCCGGTTTCGTTATAACTTGAAATTCATCACCACCAGCAAGCGCATCTTCAAATGAACCGAGATTAACAGAAAATAATTGAATTGTACCTTGGGTAATTCGCAGGTTTAAGAGATTATTGCGAAGGCTTAAATCCAATAACTTTCTTTCCCAGAGTTTTTGTTTAGTAAATTGAATCGATTCTGGTATTTCTATCTTTCCTCCATTTACAATTCTATCCGGTTCCTGACTTTCTCTGGCAATAGTTTCCTTATCTTCAATAATTTCCCATCCATCGGAAGTTTTAATTCTTTGAGGAAGTGGTTTTATTCCACTGAATCTTGTTCTTTTTATATCAACGAACAGGATAAAATCTTCCTCTTTGATAAATTTATAGTTAGCCAAATTAATTGCTTCATCAAAAGATTGTATGTGCCCGGCATTCATGCAGGTCGCTTCAACCAGGGTAATTTCATTTATTCCTTGTGCAGTTCGCTTTTTCAGTAATGAAACATCATCATTGACACTATCGGCAAACGTATCATCAATCAGCCAGGCTCCAACGAAAGCATGTCCGTTAATTACTACTAATAATGGATTTAGTCCAATTGCCTCAATACAACTTGCGTATAAAATTGCCATATCAACACAGGTAGCAAGCTTTTGTGAGAACATAGTATCACACATTCGTATTCGTTGACCTTCATTCTCGAAACTTGCAGGAGGAGAGCAATAGACAATACCCAGGCTTGCGATAGCTTCAAAAACTGAACCCATTTGTTTTTTAACTCTGTCTGGATTTAAACTCTGATATGCATCAAATGAAGGATTGCCTGTCCAATTTTCAAGAATCTTTGAGGCAATTTGTATGACTTTTGAAATCTCGGGATGGTTTGGAGTTACAAATGCTGCCAACATTTCAGGTAAAGTCCCAATTCCATTCCATTGGTCGTATGCTAAAATATCGACATTATAATTTTCAGTAAATAGCAACTCTTCTTTCGAGGAAATTGAAAGGATTAAATCTCCCGATAGTCGTTCTGTAAGTTCAGATAAGAAGTTAGCTAATAATTTTAATCCTTTTACTTCAATTTCAATTCTTTGGTTACTAGGAAGGATTTCAACTCTGTGCTCCCATTTATTAACAAAATCAGGCTCACTCTTTATTCCAATTTTTAAATCAAGTAAATCTTCATTAGTAGGATTTTCAACTACAAGTTTTCGAATGATTGGAATCCTGTTTTGTTGAATTGCGTAATTTGCAACCGGAGTGTAGATAAATTCTACTTTGGGTGAATTGGATGATTCAGTCATTTTTTTAATGTTGAGGTTGATGCGAGGTGGGAAAATTGCACTCTTTTGCAAATTTTGGTCTATGTGTCAGCCTGTGCGATTTGTAAATATGTGCAATGTGTATTAGCTTCCCAAACTGTCCCGAAGGGCAGAAGCGGGTAGGCAAACAAAATCTGTTCGGAGCAATCATTCTTATTATGGCTTAGTTATTTCTTTCAAAATCAGTCTGTTGTTTTCTTTATTCAACCTTGCAGGTAACACCTGATATATCCACAAAGTTGTAGATATATCGGCATTAGTTAAAATACAAACTACATCAACCAATTTTATTTACCCAAACCACTCTTAATATTAATTTGCATCTGTTATTTTTTAGTCAGTAAAAATAATAAAGTTTTAAACTACCTGTAACTTAATAGTAAAAATAACAAATCTTCCTTACTTCCCCATCGCTCTTTTACTTCACCCCCGCCTCTCCTGAAAGGAGGGGTGTCACTGCAACCCGGATATTTATCTTCAGTTCCTTTGAAAAGAAAAATAACATCAGACTAATCCGGACTTCTGACTTCTAACTCCTGAATTCTTTTCACTTTCAAGATTGAGGGGATTGAAAAAGATTGAAAGGTACTTACTAGTCTCTTCAGTCATTTCAATCTCCTCAGTCTCTTTAGTATTGATAGAGAGGATTGAAGGGATTGAGAAAGATTGAAAAGGTACTTGCCAGTTTTCTTCAGTCATTTCAATCCCATCAGTCTCTTCAGTCTTGATTGATAGGATTGAAATCCTGACCTCTAGCTCTTGAAATCTACCCGGCAACAACAAAAAAAAGCCACCCTTTCGGACGGCTTTTTTTGTTGATTGAGGAATGATTATTTTGTATAATCCATTTCAGACTGACGTACATAACCTTTGTAGCGCCAGAGAGCATTTTCCTGAGCAGCTTTAAAGAGTTCGGTTGCTTCAGCAGGGAAAGTTTTCAGCAGGGAAGTATAACGTACTTCGCTCTTGAGGAAATCCTGAAATGCATTCCAATCTGGTTCTTTTGAATCGAGTGTAAATGGATTCTTTCCTTCAGCTTCCAACATTGGATTGAAACGGAATAAATGCCAGTAACCACATTTAACAGCTAATTCAGCTTCGAGTTGTGATTTTCCCATGCCGTTACGTAAGCCGTGATTGATACAGGGTGCGTAAGCAATAATCAAAGATGGTCCCGGATATGCTTCGGCTTCTTTCAATGCGCGGAAGTATTGGCTTGGATTCGCACCCATCGAAACCTGAGCTACGTAAACATAACCGTAAGTCATGGCCATTGCGCCGAGGTCTTTTTTACGGATACGTTTTCCGGAAGCAGCAAATTTAGCTACTGCACCTACAGGTGTTGATTTTGAAGCCTGACCGCCGGTGTTTGAGTAAACTTCGGTATCCATTACCAATACGTTTACGTTTTCGCCCGAAGCCAGCACGTGATCTAACCCGCCGTAACCAATGTCATAAGCCCAACCGTCGCCACCAAAAATCCATACCGACTTCATTACAAGATATTGCTTGAGGTCAAGGATTTCTTTCGAGATTGTATCGTTCGCTTTTTCGAGTAATGGAAGGAGCAGGTCTGTCGCTTTTTTCGAAAGGTCAGCATTTTCTCTGCCTTCTAACCAGAGGTTGAAAGCTTCTTTAAGTTCTGCTGAAATTCCGGTAGCCATCGCTTCTTTCATCAGACGTTCAATACGGTCGCGTAATTTATTTACACCGGTAGCAATCCCTAAACCATATTCAGCATTGTCTTCAAACAATGAGTTTCCCCAAGCCGGACCATGTCCTTCGTGGTTTTTGCAATAAGGAGTAGATGGAGCTGATCCGCCATAGATAGAAGAACAACCGGTAGCATTTGCTACAATCATACGTTCTCCAAAAAGCTGAGTAACCAGTTTTACGTATGGAGTTTCACCGCAACCGGCACAAGCGCCTGAGAACTCAAATAATGGTTGAGCAAACTGGCTGTTTTTGAATGTTTTTTCGCGTGGAGCAAATTCGGTTTTGTAGGTAACATTTTGAGTAAAGTGATTCCAACGATCACTTTCCGGCATTTGGCTTTCGAGTGGTTTAAATTCGAGTGCTTTGGTTTTTGCGGGACATACGTCAATACAGTTGCCACAACCGGTACAGTCAAGTACACTTACCTGCATTCTGAAATCTAAACCAACCAGATCTTTTCCTACAGCTTTCAGTGTAGTAGTTCCTTCAGGCAGGTTTTTCTTTTCTTCTTCATTGATCAGGAACGGACGGATGGCAGCGTGAGGGCAAACAAATGCACATTGGTTACACTGGATACAATTTTCAGCAATCCATTCGGGAACGTTTACCGCAATACCGCGTTTTTCGTAAGCAGAAGTACCGTTATCCCAGGTTCCGTCTTCACGGCCTAAGAAGGCACTAACCGGCAAATCATCACCTTTTAGTCCATTAATAGGATCTACAACATTACGGATAAATTCGGGAGCGTTACTTGCATTATTTACATTTGTGTTGAGTTTGATGCTTTTCCATTCAGCAGGAACAGCTACACTAACTACATCTCCACCGCGTTCAACGGCTGCATAGTTCATTTTTACGATTTCTTCACCCTTACGGCCGTAAGATTTGTAAATCGCTTTTTTCATTTGTTCTACGGCAAGATCGTAAGGAATAACTTCCGAAACCTTGAAGAATGCACTTTGCATGATGGTGTTGGTACGGTTACCCAGACCAATTTCTTCTGCAATTGCAGTTGCATTCATGATATAAAATTTGATTTCGTTTTCAGCCAGATATTTTTTCATAATATCCGGTAAACGAAGTTTTGTTTCTTCAACGTCCCAAATTGAGTTTAAAAGGAAAGTGCCTCCTTTTTTCAATCCTTTGAGCATATCGTATTTGTCCAGATAAGAAGGAACGTGACATGCAACAAAGTCAGGAGTGTTTACAAGATACGGTGAGCGGATCGGGTTGTCACCAAAACGCAGGTGAGAAACCGTGATACCACCTGATTTCTTTGAATCGTATGCAAAGTAAGCCTGAGCATATTTGTCGGTATTGTCACCAATAATTTTGATGGAGTTTTTGTTTGCACCTACTGTACCATCAGAACCCAAACCATAGAATTTTGCTTCGTAAGTTCCTTTTGGAGATACACTTATTTCAGGAAGAATTGGTAATGAACGGAATGTAACATCATCAACAATGCCTACAGTGAATTGGTTTTTAGGTTCATTCATTGCCATATTTTCGAATACAGAAATGAAATGAGCAGGGGTAGTGTCTTTTGAACTTAAACCGTAACGACCACCAACAATCATTGGTCTTACCTGTTTGTTATTGAATAGTTCAACAACGTCTAAGTATAAAGGATCACCGTTAGCACCCGGTTCTTTTGTACGATCCAGAACAGTAATTCTTTTTACAGATGCTGGTAATACGTTAAAGAAATATTTAGCGGAGAAAGGGCGGTAGAGGTGAACGTTGATAAAGCCAACTTTTTGGCCTTGAGCATTCAGATAATCCACAACTTCGGTTAAGATATCACAAGCAGAACCCATTGCAATCACAATGTTTTCAGCCTGAGGATGGCCGTGGAATGTAAATGGATGGTAAACGCGACCCGTAAGTTTGGTAATCTCGTTCATATAATTTTCTACGATATCCGGAACTGCATCGTAGTAGCGATTAACAGCTTCTTTAGCCTGGAAGAAAATATCAGGATTTTGAGCAGTCCCACGGGTTACAGGATGTTCGGGGTTTAAAGCACGATCACGGAATTCTTTTAGAGCTTGCTGATCCATCAGCGGAGCGAGATCTTCATTTTGGAGAACTTCGATTTTCTGAATTTCATGTGAGGTACGGAAACCATCAAAGAAATGGCAGAAAGGAACACGTGATTTGATTGCTGAAAGGTGAGCAACACCTGCTAAATCCATAGCTTGTTGAACACTGCTGCTTGCGATGAATGCAAAACCAGTTTGACGGGTTGCATAAATATCTGAATGATCGCCAAAGATTGAGAGAGCGTGAGCGGCAACTGTACGGGCACTTACGTGGAATACGCCCGGGAGAAGTTCCCCTGCAATCTTATACATATTCGGGATCATCAATAATAAACCTTGAGAAGCAGTGTAAGTACTGGTTAATGCACCTGACTGTAATGAACCGTGTACAGTACCTGCAGCACCGGCTTCCGATTGCATTTCTACCACTTTAACTTCTTCACCGAAAATGTTCTTGCGACCCATAGAGGCCCATTCGTCAACATTTTCAGCCATGTTCGACGATGGGGTAATTGGGTAAATTGCTGCAACTTCGCTAAACATGTAAGCGATATGCGATGCAGCCTGATTTCCATCGCAAGTGATAAACTTTTTCTTCTTTTCCATTGTTTAATAGATTTAGAACACTTTATATCAAGAATACGTTCTTGTTTTTCGTTGTAGGTTGTAAAAAAAATGCCAGTCAGCATTGTTTTTGAATCAGTTATGCTTTACTTGAAGCTTTGAAAATCAAGGATTTTTGGCATAGCCTGAAAATTGCCGCAAAAGTAGTAAATTCTTTATAATCAAAATAGTTAGCTCGTGCTTTTAACATGAAATTAATGTGCAATTTTGATCCGGTTTTTTGATTTGTTTAACCCTCTGTTTTTTGCAGATAACAAGTTCTGCAAAGAGGCTCGTAACTTTCTTTTTCGCCTAAAACTACCAGCTTTTCATTATGGATGGTGCGATGTGAAAAGTGAGCTAAATTGCCGCACTGCATACAAATTGCATGAACTTTTGTAACATATTCTGCAATAGCCAGTAATTGAGGAATAGGGCCAAAAGGTTTGCCCAAAAAATCCATATCTAATCCTGCTACGATCACCCGGATTCCTCTGCTTGCAAGTTCATTGCAAACATTGATCAGTTCGTCGTCGAAAAACTGAGCTTCGTCAATTCCTACAACCTTGGCATCATTTACAAAAAGTAAGATTTGCGAAGCTGTTTCTACGGGTGTTGATGATATGGCATTCTCATTATGTGATACTACATTTTGTTCATCGTACCGTACATCAATAGCCGGCTTGAAAATCTCTACTTTTTGCTTTGCAATACGAGCCCGGTTAAGCCTGCGAATCAGTTCTTCTGTTTTCCCCGAAAACATGGATCCACAAATAACTTCAATCCAACCTTTCGGAATTGTAATGTTTTCGGGCAGAATATGTTCCATACTTAAAATGTAGTTTGACTATTACGGATGAGCGTGAAAACAAAGTTAGAGAATTTCTTTCGAATCAGACTTCAGATTTCAAATTTTGTTTTCAACATCACCCCATAGACTCTTCGTAAGGTTTTCAACATAATTTCGGCAGGAGAAATGTACCCGTTCAATTAGCCTTAATGTTTTTATTCTTTGGCATTAGCCCTGAATAGCTTCGGGTTGATTGATCATTTATTTTTGGTGTAAAACTGTAGCAGAGAGAAAGATCCCTGTTCATAAGTCGATAAAGAAATTGATAGAATTTGTAAATAAAATTATCGTAACTCAAAGAGTGCGAATAATCTATCGTTCAACTCCCCGCATTGATTCTTCGATAAGTTCTTCAAATTCACGACGTCTGCGTTTCCTGTTTTTGATATACTGATAAATACAAAACGTGATCATTATAATCACAAAAACTAACAATCCAAGCAGATTTGTTACTTTTTCAGTTTCGCTGCCAAAGCGAATTCCTTTGCCAAATGCCAAACGGAAACCGATCAGAAATATGAGAAGGTAAATTACGAATTTCCATGAAATTTTATAGTCAGGGGTATCATCTTCGAGCTGGGGAGTCATGATTTTTTTGTAACGAAGCATAATGGGTAAAACCATAATTCCAAGGCTTATATTTAAAAAATTTTCACGTAAAGGAACATGCGGAATAAAGAATAAAAAGATTATTAATGAACCAATTAACCAGGGGAATAAAAGCTGTGTATTGATGAAATTTGTACGATTGGCTTTGTTTATCAATGAAAAATTGTTGGCTGAAAATAATACAGCGTTTGTTGTGTAATTTCCTATGATGTAAAGAATTATAATGCTTATTGCGACAAAAATAAGTTTGACTTCCATGCCCACAAACATCCAGTCAGCAATCAAATTTGAGTCATATTGAAAGAAAATAGTTCCGATTGCATATGAACCAAACATTCTGTTGAAACTATGAATTGCAGTCCATAAAAAAAAGAGTTTGAAAAGGCCCGTTGTTTGCATCGCTTTCTGGTAAAGCATTATGCTTACAAATGCTAAAATTGCACATACTAATGGCGCTGCACCAAATACAGTTAGGGCAGAATCGGCATACCAACGAAAGGAGTTATCGGGTGTTAAAAAAGTAAGCTTGTAGAATTGTAATAAGGTTCGGATATTATATTCTGTTGCCATTAAAGCTGTAATAACCTGATAAACAAAGAAGACAAACAGATAAGAGAATATATAGACAATTGTAGAATTGAAGAGAATTACCCAGAATTGCTTAGCGTCTATTTTTTTGTTTTTCATAAAGTTACAAATTGATTTTTGAATAATACCTTCTATGTATAAACAAATAGAATGCCCAAAAGTCTCTCTTTGATTACAAATGTAGATATTTATTTAAATGAATAAAGATGCTGATCTTGGAAATAAAGAACTGCAAAAAAGAATTCATCTTGGGTATATTTTGCAGAAGGGCTCTTTTTTGCAGGACAATGAGACCGTTTATCTCTTATTCTGAAATAAAACGGGTCACAATATTTATCGTTTCTTCTACTGCTTTTTCAAGATCATCATTTACAATGATAATATCAAACTTTGGCGCAAATGTTAGTTCCCATTCTGCTTTATCGAGTCGTTTCTGAATACTTTCTTCGCTATCTGTACCTCTACCGCATAGGCGTTCTGCCAGTGTTTCTGAGTTTGGAGGCATTACAAAAATTGCCAATGCATTATCGGGATATTGTTTCTTAATATTTAACCCGCCCACAACATCAACGTCAAAAAGTACGTGGCTTCCTTTTTCCCAAATCCTGTTTATTTCCGATTTTAAAGTTCCATAGCATACCCCGCTGTACACTTCTTCCCATTCCAGAAATTCATCGCGATCAATTTTTTTCTTAAATTC
>Ga0209639_1002193_pt1 | contig 16237 bp, 11 predicted proteins | sample EPASupsiteHSE605_FD_187268 | JGI IMG/M metagenome (GOLD analysis project Ga0209639, IMG submission 187268) | Bioremediated contaminated groundwater from EPA Superfund site, New Mexico - Sample HSE6-05 (SPAdes) (version 2) | ecosystem: Environmental > Aquatic > Deep subsurface > Groundwater >...
ATACTTCCTCCATGAAGATTCGCACCAACCATCTTCTCTCTGGAATATCGGGAGTATGTACTCCTCCTTATCATCGCATTTTCTATCTGCTTTTGTTTAGTCAGTATATCAAGCAACTTGTCTAATGTCAATATAAGTATTTCTATCGAAACATACTGTGAAAGTGTGGGGTAGTAGCAGAAGATTAATTTCGACTTATATTCCTTTTATGTGGTCTCCACACACCGTGGTAACGGCGTATCCGGTCATCAAAGGGGCAGGCTATGCGTTAATTCAAACACCCGGACTTCTTTTACAGCAAGCAAACCTAGAGGGTTCATCGTTAAGTCATTTGCTAACGGATCAACTGCGAAGTTTTGATAGTGTGGTCCGTTATCCACCGAATCAAGCGTTTATCGGTAATCTTTTCCCCGAGGATTTATCAAATATTCCCCGACCTTGGTATAATAATTCTGGTCCGTAAAAACCCTTTTTACCCTAAAAATCCGAAAATTTGGACATCCATAAATATCCAAACATCCTTTTTTCATTTTAGGTTATCCTATTAGAAGTCATAAGTTCATTTTAAGGAGGATTCAAAATTATGGGTAACAATAATGACCAAGACAGTGGAAATGGGCCAGGAAAAGGACAAAGCAAAGGGGCTGGACCACGAAAAGGAAAAGCGAAAGGAAAAGGGTAAGAACAAGGGAAGTCGCGCGTGAACAAGGGTGAGTTCAAAACAGGATTCAATACCTAATAGTAACTGAACAGCAAGACTATATTTTTGAAACATGGTGCCCTAGAAATATTCTGGGGCATTTGTTCGTTTCAAGAAAACTAACCTATCCCGCTTGTATACTGACTTCCCTGTAGAGAGAAATGCGCAGCTTTTGAACACAAAGAATATCCCTTTTAACGTGACGAGGCACGTTGGTGTTACTTCATTGTGCGCGCGCTGTTTCTACACAGTGCTAGGCAGTAATGCCTAATCAAAAGTAGACAATAGGTGTTGAACCCAGAGGTTAACAGATATTCCTTGGTTAAATCAAGCAGTAGATTGGCTTAAAAGAGGACAGAACTCAGATGGTAGTTATGGAAGTACTCCTCCATTTACGCATCCTGATTTAGACGATACGGCGGTTGCTTTAATTGGCTTACATCAAGTTGGTATAGAAAGTTCTTTAGGAATCAACCTTCTGAAGCAATTGCAAAATGAACCTAGAATCCCCTGGATTCATCCAAGGGGAGTGTCAACACCTATACTAATGATTCGTTCGACCTTACAAGATATCGGTCCCATTTTTATTTCATAGACGGGCATACTAATCACCTGAACTAATTGGGAGGGATACTGGTGTCTGAATTAGATGAAATAGTAAACCAAATCGAAGAATTGCGCTCAAGCACGATCAAAATACGAGAGGATAAATCCTCTACTGATCCAGAAGTCGTGGCAGCGTGCCATGAGTTGCATACTGCCTTAGATAGATACCAAGGAATACTGATGAGAATAAATGAGGATAAATGATTGGGGATATGAATGAGCCCTCGGTATCGTGCTGGGGGCTATTATGAGTTATTCTTTTGTCTTGCAGTAGTGGCTTCTTGGGAAACTAGTTCGAAACAGAAAGCATGGGAGTACGCAAATACAAGGAAAGGCTACTGGAGAATATCCAATAGCCCAATCCTATGGGTCGGGATATAGGATTGCAAAATATCTGACTCTTTTTTTCGACAAAACCTTACCTTTTATATGATTGATATTATCGCTATATAGTACTAGAATATCCGAGTGTGCAATTTTGCTTAGGATGGTGTTCTAGTAGTGAAACCTTCAGTCTCTGAAAAAATAGAAGAGTTAAGATTAGAAATGCAAAAGATGGCATCAGATAAAGATCTAACGGATCCTAGAGTGGTAAGGGCTAGCCAAAAGCTTGACGTATTGATTAATAAGTTTTACTTCAGGCAAAGAAAAGACAAATGGAAGAGCCGTTAACTCTTGCCTTACTTCATGTATTCACCTAAGACGAAAAGACTCTAGGCATTAACAAAAAAATAAGAAGTCAATTTAATTAAATAAAGACGTATCCCTTGAAATATGTTTTAATTGTTAATCACTACAAAAACAAAAAAACATACCAAAGGATACATAAACATGATACTTAGTATTTTAGGAAAATGCAAAGATATTTTCAAAGAAACCGTCAATAAACTTAAAGGTTCTGATCGACGTATTGCTTTGGCTAGTATTTCAGAAGTCATAGGTAAATCAGGTCAATCTATTGTTGCAAAAGAATTTAATGTGAGCCGTGACACCATAAGAAAAGGACTACACGAGTTAAACTCTGGTATTACAATCGTAGATGCCTTTAGTGCCCGAGGCCGTAAGCCTGTTGAGGGAAAACTCCCCAGTTTGATTAAGGATATTAAGAAAATTGTCGATTCGCAAAGTCAAACAGATCCAAACTTTAAGACAACAAGGATCTTTACAAGACTTACAGTCAAGGAAGTTAGAAAACAACTGATTTTACAAAAGGGTTATGCTGATAAAGATTTACCTACCAACCAAACATTAAATAACAAAATTAATAGACTGGGTTATCATCTTAAGAAGGTACAGAAAGTTAAACCCCTCAAGAAAATCGTGGAAACGGATGCCATCTTTGAAAACCTAAGAAGGGTCCATGATGATAATCAATCGAAGAACAATGTGTTAAGGCTGTCGATTGATACAAAAGATAGAGTTAAAGTGGGTGATTTTTCAAGGGGTGGCAGGAGTCGAGTGATAATTAAGGCCGGAGATCATGACTTTGGTGGTGACTATGTAACACCATTTGGGCTGTTGGATCTAACCCATGATCATGTAGAATTTGTCTTTACAAACTCTAAGATTACCGCTGATTTTATGGTTGATGCCATAGAAAGCTATTGGCTTCGATATGGTTGCCAAAACGGGAAGGATACGCTGATCATTAATGCGGATAATGGACCTGAAAATAGTAGTCGCAGAACCCAATTTATGAAACGAATGATAGAGTTTTCAGCAAACAATAATGTATCTGTTATCCTGGCCTACTATCCACCATATCATAGCAAATATAATCCTGTAGAAAGAGTATGGGGACGATTGGAGCAACATTGGAACGGTGATCTGCTTGATACGAAGGAAACCGTATTAGGATTTGCAAAAAGTATGACTTGGAATGGCAAAAACCCTTCGGTAACCTTTACAGAAAAGCTATACGAAACAGGTAAAAAAGTAGCAAAAGAGGTTATGAAGTTGTATGAAACTGCTATTGAACGAGCGAAAGGTCTTGAAAAATGGTTTGTTACGCTAAACCCAAAAAAATGCAAAGAAGTGTTAGCCATGGAAATTAAAGTATAGGGAATTAGATTTGGGGTAAGGGGAAGCTATATCCCATTTTGGCAAAAGCTAGAATGCTCAATACCATTTTTGTATAATATAGGAATATGTTTTTCTATATACCGGATAGATTTTGATAATATCAGCAAATTGGGTTAAGAAAACGAAATTGACCTATTATTTCTTTTAACATGCCTAACTACCCGATACAAGCATCTTTCCGTCAGGAGAAAAACTTACTGAATAAACAACGTCTTTATGACCAAGAAAAGTTTTAAGACAGGTTCCATTTGATACATCCCATAACTTCAAGCTTTTATCAAAGCTTCCAGTCAATAAGGACTTATTATCCGGAGAAATATCTAATGTATAAACCCTTTCTGAATGACCAATAAACATCCTTAAAACTTGTGTATCTGTTGGATTCCATAATAAAGGGGGTTTCTCATGACTACTTGATACTATGTAGCTATTGTCAGATGAAATATCCACGTCAGAAACAATGAAAGAATGACCTTTAAAGCACAGTTGTTTTTTCGCCTTACCCATTTGCATACCTTCTTGTTTAGATTTAGATATTGAGTCACTTGTATAAGAATAATTCGCAGTTCGAACCAAGGGCTTAAAAGAACACTGTATTTAATCAAACCACATAAACAATATTGAACGAAAATATAAACTATGGTAAATTTATGTTAAATATAAATTTTTCTTTGGTAAATACCAAAGACGGCGTTCAAATAAGGTTCCCTTATTTGAAATTTTAATTCGATTCTCGATATTAAGCCACTAGTTATGTTAACTAGGTGGCTTTTATTATTTTTTAAGGAGATGACGATATGAAGGAATTGATATGAAACTAGATTGGGAAAACAAAACTACGGGGAGGGAAAAATCAACGCGCTTCTTTTTAAGGATATAAATTATAATGACCGATATGTGCATGTATAAACCAATAGTGTTTAATGATAGATTGGAGGACAAATGTTTATGAGCGAATGGGATTTCCTTTGGGGATTAAGTGGTAAAGAGCTTGAAGATGCAATGACAAGTGGTATGACAGATGGTGATATGGCATTTGTTAAGGAACATGAGAGGAAAAAGCGAAATCAAGATTGGGAAAATCTTAAAGCATTGAGAGACAGTAAGAAAATTTCCAAAGAAGAGTTCAAGAAAAGGAAAGACGTCTTATTTTCAAGTGATTTTTAGAATAACTTAGATTTCCCTATAAATGCCGTTCAGCACGAAGTGTGAGCGGTATTTTTTATGTAGAGTTTAAGAATTAGTGGAACTGCTGCATTGACGCTATTTTATAAAGAGCGAAATACCCTTTCATCATTTTCATATTGCGTTTCTATATTGAATTATTAAAGAAATTGGTAATATCTTTGTTATTTCTATCCCTGAAAGTTATTTCAGGATACATAATGTCCTGAAACGTTTTTAGAAAATAATTTTGTCCAGAAATATCTTCTACAATAACACCCTCACTATTTACTTTTTTAACCTCATATCTATCGGCTTTAAAATCTTCATTATATCCATACACAACTTCAAAGTTGTTATTTGAGCCATCTTCAAAATAATTCATAATCATTCCATAAATTGAACGACTTCCACCCTTTCTAGCCCCATAAGTAGGTTTATAATACATTCCGTTCATTTTTTCCTCATAAACCTGAACATATGTTTCTGATCCAGGTCCGCCTACTGGAGTACATAATATAACATTAAAGTTCTTGTTATCATAGGTTGCCTTCAACTCTTTTTGTAATACCAATTGTTTACCGACTGATTTTTGTAAGTATTTTACAAAATTATCACCTATAATGTAGTGGTTAAGAGTAGCTAAATATCCGATAATTCCAACTACAACAATAATCACAAATCCAGCAATAAAGAATATTCTTTTTATAGTCATCTTAACAGCCCCTCTCGATTGCCCAAAGCACGCAGTAATATAACTATTTATATTTCGAATATCTTACGAATGCGTTACAGTTTACGACTCATAACACATATTTATTATAAACCATTTCTTCCCATTATCCTACTTTTGTGCCTATAACCAAATTGGTTATAACTTCCGATTATTAGCCTTATCAGCAGTTAGTTTCTTCTCTTGTTATAGACATAATGGGAAATTGACATTGTATCCTACGCTGATATTTCGTCTACGGAAGTTCCTTCATAGAAGACACATATCTTATGCGTAGCCCTGCATCATGCAATTGGGTTTGTAACCAATCCGAATTACATATCCAGCGAAAAAGAACAGGCTGCCTATAGTATTTCTCATGCATAGCCTCTCGTGTGGGAAATGTTATTCGCTCAAAACGCAATACTCGCTCACCTTTTGGGTCTACCCATAAGTACGGAGAATGGACTTCGGGTTGACAGTGAAACGCTTCTTTCCAAATACTAGATGGCGCAATTTGACAGTTTCCGTGGTAAAATCTCATATCTCCGCCAACTAGTTTAAATAAGCTAATACCATACCGATGTGCAGATTTTCTCCCCATTTCGTCTATACGCCCCTCCTGAAACAATAAGCCATTATTGCCTAAACACCACTCAACATCATTACTACGAACTAGCGAAATCCCCCCAGCATCGACCTTGGCAATCTCGTAGTAGAGAGCTCCGTCATCATGATCCCACGGATGCCATACACAAGCACCCACAACTTTCTCATGAGCATTACAATTTTTGTGAACAATTTGAGAAAGACGCGTCTCGTCAATTGTTAGAGATTGCCCACTGATTTTTGAGTCGCTATGTACAGGCTGAAACCATTCATCGTCGTAGACCACTGTGGGCATCTCTGTTAACATAAACGGATCGTCTACCTTCAGAAGCCAGCACTTTTTGAGTATAGGTGGAATTTCGTCCCAGCGGCCTTTTTTTTCTTCACTATACAACAATTGGCTTACTTCGACATTCGAGGCTGGGACCCCGCAATCACCCTGTTCTGTAAACTGATCTTCTGCATAATCATTTGTCAGAGGAAGTTTCGCAATATATCTGCGAATGTCGTCGTTCATGTGCGGAGAATCACACCAGTTTTCTGATAGGTTTATAAAACGTTCAGAAAAACCTGCGGACGAAATAACTCCTTTCAATGGCAATTGGTATTCAATAGAATTTGCGGTACAATTAATTCTTTCCAATCTCGGATCATCAGGGGTATATAGCTTTAAAACACTATGCAGATAATATTTCCGCTCCAAAAAAATGCAGTTTTCATACTCATAGAAAAGCACATCATATAAGTCTATAAAGCCGTCGATCCTATCAATACTCCAACGAGCAATTACAATTAATAGGATATCTTTCTGGAACTCTGATAATGAACTCCAACACAAAGCAACGGTTTTTATAGTTGCAGAAAAGGACTTTCCTAACTTATAAATTCCGTAAATAGCACTTTCGATTTTCCTCCCGTTTTGGGTTTCAATTTGTTCTAGGAGAAAATAAAGCACCATTTCACTATAAGAATTAGGAACAAGTGTATTACTAGAGATAAGATGCTGCTCACTATTCATACTAATGTGGTTATTTCCAGTAATCCACATTTTCTGAGTAGCAAGTTCCTGCTCAAATAGAACTCTAATCTTATTAACATCTGTACCGTAATACAGCTTTAGAAGTAATTGCATATTGCGCATAGATGTTTGATAGTTGTATTCAGATAGATTCTCTCCGATAGTTTTTGCAAAAGCCCAAAAAGCTTCTTCACGCAAAAGGACTAACAACGATTTCATTAAATCATCAAAACGTTCGTAGGTCCATGATTTACCTAGAAGATAGCTGCAAACGTACGATAACACTTTCTTGACCTTATCATAGTTAATTAGGTGTTCAGCCTCAAGCCTTTTTAGAATTAAATCAAAGCGTTCCCAAGCATGCGATAAACTAATAATTCGGGGAAGTTCTTGTAGCAGAGCATCTACGTTCATAGCCTCATACTCTACGCATATCACTTCTTTTTCTTCAGCTGATTTCTGTCCATATTCATTTACTTGCGGTTTATAATCTGATTTTTTTAATTCATGTTGAACAATAGTCAGCCACTCCGGAGTTAGCATAGAAACCATCGCCTGAAAGTCTAAACCCAGTGCCATAGCTTTTTGATTACATGCCTCAAAAATACACTGCGACCCAATACGCCCTTCTTGAGCGTACCATGAGTGAATCCCACAATTAAGTATCCATGCTGAAATTAAATCTCCTGCTGTTTTTGCTGTTTCAATGAGCTCAAAGAGCGAATGATACAACAAATCAGGATTCAATTTAAACTCCTCATCCCAAAAATGGAGTTCCCAAAATTCTGTTAATCCAGATTGAATTGCTGCTTTGGCTATATTTTTTTTAATATCATAGGCATATTGATTATTTGAAATCTCTGCAATTAATGACTGCCGATAAAGACGCATTCCGCAGTCCTTCCACACGGATGGATCTAATGCTGCCAGGACTTCAAAGCAATTTGAAAGCCCTTGCATCGCATATTCTTTGTCTCCTATATAAGCAACAACATCCCACTTGAGCTTATCTGAAACGGTCCTCATAATCCTCGGAAGGACAACGTCGCCATACGAACGGAACGTGGCATGCATTTCTGCGTAATTTTCATTTAGAAAAATGTTGTTCCCGTCTTCTCCATACAAACATAGAATGTACTTTTCTATTATTGGGTAGCATCCATGCTCTTTGAAAAAATTGAGTATATGCGTTTTGTAGTACATTCCCAAAGCATCAATCTTAAAGAGGGAAACCTCTAAATCGCACATTAAGTCGCTCTGACGAACTAATGCCTCACCCTCTCTATTTTTAAGGATGGCAAAAAGCAGAAATTTATGCGCCTTTGTGTAATCAAAGCGTCTCCACAATTTTGTTGTCAGGAACCACTTCACATGATGCTTAAGAGCCTCTGAAGGCACAGCCGTTGGTTGCATATGATATTTACCCAGCAAGCACGCAAGTCGGGCCATTCTGGAGATTTGGTCGACCTCTTTTTCGTTTCCCTCAAGCGCTTTATATATTGATTTTGCATGTCCACATACAATAGCTTCGTCCAAATTGCATTCACAACATCCAATTAGGAAAGCATAGAGAACAATAGAAAAACTCGATTCATCATATAGATGTTTGATGGGTTCGAACTCAGACACGGCATCCTTTGAAAAAGGTATCTCGTGGCCTCCAAATACTGATATGGCTGCAGCAAATAATTTAGTCGATAATTCTTTAGCTTTTTCGACAACTTTTAAAAGGTATTTTAAAAAAGTTACTGCAAGATCTTTGTAATAGATTTCTTCTAGTCGTTTCTCAAGACTGTTCCTACTAACATATCCTTTGTCTAATGCATCAAGCGCATTGTTATATTCTCTCTGTTCGAAGCAAGCATCAAAATACGCATCTCCAAAACTAAGAATAGCAACTAATTCTTTGTTTGTGGACGGTTCATTTCTATAAGGAATCAATTGCTTTAGTCTTGCAACTGTTGCTCCCCATTGTTGCAGTAACAAACCAACCTCACTTTTGCGTAATTCCCATGCGTTTTCTTCAGAAATATCCTTATCGCAGAGAGGCAAAAAAACGGAAGGGGTTAGGTGTCCAAACCACTTGCTATACAAAGCCATCGTCCTTGAAGAATATTCAGGATTGTCACGTCTATTAAGCTGAAAACAAAGCGAGAGTACCCTAGAATACTCTTCGAGGTTTTCTTTAGATAAAGGGACAGTACGAATTTCAGCGATATCTACGCCACTGAGTTCTGGAAAATCAACACTAGGGTAAGATCTATTGTAGTATTCAATATATCGCCCGTGCTGATACAATGTTTTTATAGAAAGGTAAGTGTTGCGATAGAGTTCTTCGTCTTGCACACTACACACCGCATCATAGGAGAGCTGTGCATATTCATCTAATCTCAGCTTTGACACACCTTCAGCCAAGGCGCCAATAACAAAGTCAGATGTAAAGTACCTTGGTATAAGATCTTTTCGATCAGCACAGCACAGAAGCGGGATAGCCATAACATATGTTAGTAACCCCTCATCGTTATTATGTAAATACTCTGCAAATTGCATCGCTATCTCTTTATACTTTGCTTGGTATCCGTTTATAATCCCCATCAAGAATACGCGAAAATCATTGTGAAAGATTGAAAACTCACTACGGGTGTTATCACAAGGTACAATTAATGGGTAAAGCCTGTCTAAAATCTGATGCCAATCAGCTTCACTCAAATTATATGGAAGCGCACTAGCTAGAATTCGTGTATCGACACGACCGTTCATAAGTAGGATGGGACATGCAACAATGCTTTCCGGGTATGGAATGCCCAAACCGATTGTGGCAAGTTCTTGTTTTACAAAACTCCAGATGTGTTGATAGTATTGCTGAATATCAGCACAAATACCGCTTTCATTTATATGCGCAGTGACAGCCTCATAAGAGGTTAAACCACGCAACTCCTCAACTGCAAATACAGTAGATAGATTGTTTCCCTGCGTATGCTGAAATACTAAATTTGAAATGCCTTCGAGCTCTTCGATAAACTGTGGAGCGCGATTTATTATTAGTTGCTTAATATCATCAACACAAAGTTTTGGCACCTCGATACGTTCAACTTCATCACTTATACTGAGCCAAGAAGGATATTGCGCTTGATACATATCTACAGGTTGTCCCACAATAACAAAGCACACGCCATTAGGTACTTCTTCTGGCAAGTATAAAGAACTCAAAAATGAAAGACTGTTTTTTGAACGAGCCGCGTGGTCAATTCCATCAATACAAATTTGTATTTTATTATTATGTTCAATAGCCTCTTTCCCCAGTATATCCAGCAAGCGATGTACTTGATTTCTCTTTTCTTCCGTTGTACAAAAATGATTATTTAGAGGAACCTTACATTGAGCGAGCCTTCCTCTAAATTGGTGACGCAACTGTATAAGCAATGTACCCCAAAGATTTTCGGGTGTACACATTCCCTCATCTAAATTGTAAAAATGCTGATCCGGGGAAATCGGTTTAAAGGTATGATAACGCAAGAAAAACAAATTCGATTCTGCTTGCAGATAGCTAACAACGCTTGTTTTTCCAGAGCCAGGATCGCCCAAAATGAAAACCACTTTTTTGTCAGTAACTTTTAGCCGCTGCTCTAGCCGCATACAAAAAATTTGTCTGCTTTCAAAAAACGGGAACGGAGGCGCTAATCGGTGTTGACTCGAATTAACATCAACTTCTGCTCCAAGAACCGAATAAACATCTTCGATTGAAACCCTTTCATCCTTACGTCTAGTTGTAGTCCATATTCTTAGGGCTGCAATTAATTTTTCAAACAATTCACATGCAAGAGATTCTGAACAAGCAAATGTCTGCGCAAGAGATATAATTAACTCCTGCTCAGCATTTTCTAAATCCAACTGATTGCCTCGTATTTCAAATGATTTAATAAATTCAATTACAACTTTTATTTCAGAAATATCAATTGCATTACACATTTCAAGCCATTGAGACTGAAGATTCTCATCCTCAAAACTAAGACTATCGGTATCCGAATTTTCGCTTAGTACTTCTTTAAGCAAAGAAACATACGTCTCTATTGGATATGCTGTATAATTTTTTCCTCCAAAAGTACGGTTTGATTTATTTGTTCCAATCCGACGGTTAGTAAATAGTACAGGAGTAATCGAATACTCATCTAATGATATAGCCTCTTTCCATCCCAAAGCCATAGCTGAAATCAAGCACTTTGTGTTATTACTTTCTTTTTCAAGAAGCTTTCCAAAGGTAAGATTATTTTTATTTGAAGTTGCAATTTCATGCTTAACTTGATAGCAAATTTCCTGTGTTCCGCTTTTATATCCAACAACAATATCGTCTATTGTGTTATACGCTTCACATTGAAAAGTAACATAGTCAATATCACTATCGGGATTAAGCATTTTGATGATGTTTTCAATTCCAACATACCATTCAAACCAATAAGGATCTGCGATTCCTGGAGTCGACATCATCATACCTCCTCCTCATTCAGTCAAACTTCGTATTATTGCTATTAGGTACATGGACTGAATAAACATAACGGGATGATTAAATGTCTATATTTCAAAATTGTATTACTAGTCAACATATGTAGCTTAAACGCGAGATAATTGCTGTAACACTAGAGTTTCTTAAGATTAGCCTCTAAAGCATTGAGCTTACATCTGGTCTAATCTACCATTTGCAAAGTCCATCCTAAATCATGTAACTTATTCTGAGCTTTCTCATCAACAAACTCTTTAGGAATTGCTAAACATAGTAACCCTCTTGCTCGTGTCATAGCTACATACTGGCATTTAAGCCGATTTTTATTTGTAGGCGATGATTTAGGGGGGGTATTACACAAGTATTTAATAATTGCCTTCATATTGTGCGTTCTAGAGTAAGTTTCAAGAACAAGTGTGGCTAATTGAGTTCTGCCCTTAACTGAATGAATACTACCAAAAACTAACTCTACGCATCTCCCGTCCTTCTCATTTCGACAAATTAAACAATTAATGGGCGCGATGGTTGAAGTCTCACTGTCAGCATCAGATATCATTTCATCGGCTGTCCAAGGCACAAATTTATTTGTATTCTTATTGCTAGTTGCATCAAAAAGTCCTAACACTTTCTCAATCTGATCCGATAACCCTTCCCACTTTTCCTTTGATGAAATATCCGCTAGCATAAGATCTGCAATTAATTTCCTGAAAATTAATTGCTTTTCTTCGGATAATACTTTATTTAAGCCAGAGAAAGTGCTGTTCGTTAGTGCAATAAAATTTTCATTCTTTGCTTTATTAATTAATCGACGAAGCCCTTTGGCAATCCATTCTATTTGATGAAAAGTTTCATTGTAGGCAATAAACTCCGCTTTCCCTTTTCTAAAATGTTCCACAAGTGTTCTAGTTATCGCATTTTTATTTGACTTTTTTGCCTCATAACATGGCCAGTAATCATAAACGCCTTTAGGAAATTGTTTGTCCGGCGTTTCTTCTTTTTTGTCATGTACCATTCCAACAATATGGCATCCAGTCTTTTTATATATAAGCAATTCTTCATCAGAAAAAGTATCTAACACTAATTGACCAAATTCTTCGATAACTTGTCCTGCCTTTTCTTTTGAAAATAGATAAATGGTATGGCAGCATGCTCTATCTGAAAACTCATTATCTGTACCGTTCATTTCTGCAGTCGAGATCGCAACTGTATTGGCCAATTTGGAAATTCGACCATCAAACCTCCGACTTTCACTTAATAGCAATGGATTGTCTCTTGGGAATTCAGGGCAATCAACAGTTTCATTGACATAATTGTAAATAGCTTGATTACTGTCCCCAAATCCTTGACGAAGCGATAAATCCCCATCTGCAGAAAATGCGCGATGGATTAAATCCCACTGAAATGCATTTGTATCCTGCGCCTCATCAATAAATAATATTGGAAACCTGCTCTGTATTGCAGATGAAAAGCAAATGCATTGATTAAGTGCTTCCTGTGCATATAGCAACATCTCATTATACGTGAAATTTCCAACATGCTGTGAGTTCTGTATCACACCTAAAAGCGTATCCCTAGTCTTGCCCTGCTTATCCCAATTAATCTTCCCAAGGGTTTCCTTGTACTCACATATAGACTCATCACGGTTTTGTTGTGTTAAATAGTCTCTGATTCCGTATGGTAAATGGTTCCACCTGCTCTTTTGAACAAGACCAGTATCAATTAAATTCAGTTTTATTCCCTTTGATCGGAGCCACGGAAGCGAAACATATCTATCAAAAAAAGAATGAAGTGTCCCTATAAAATGGGGATATGCAAGCAGTTTTTTCCCGACTTCTGTATTACCAAGTCGTTCTTCAATCTCCTCTCTAGCTACATTTGTGTGAGATAAAACGCATATACCGGAATTTGAAAAAGACCACTTTCGTGCTAAAATTGCAAGTTTCGCAACCAGAATAGTTGTTTTTCCACTTCCGGGGAATGCCTGTATATCTATTGATTGCAAATTTCTGATGATGGTTCTTCTATCCTCATCAAAATGGAGACCGCCCTCCATAATAGATTCAACCCAATCAATATCTTCATCTTCAATTATTATATTTTTAAGCTTTTCAACTGCCATAATATCATCCTTTTGTTACATACTCTATGGCTTCTACTAGGTATGTAGGCAACATTCCTTTTAGTTCAGCAGAGCTAACTGGAAATGCTTTCTCAAGATCAAAGGCTAATTGCTGTGAAAAATCAGCTTTTGATGCAGTTTTTTTCATAAAAAAACTATAGAAATAAGATGCTTTTTCTTCAATAGTAGATAACTTATCAATTGCAGTTATAATATCCTTTGCTTTTGTTTCTCTATTTTCCTCTATATAACTAACTGCTACTAAAGCACCTAATAGTATTCCTGCCATTTTTTCGTTCTGTAAACCGACATATGCCAGATCATACTCCAACGTCCAATGATCTGATATGAATGTTTTTACTTCTTGTCCGTCTGATTTTTCTCTAATTTTTATCATATATTCAGACATTTTCTCAACTGTAAAATCAGCATCTGCTTTCCAATGTCGGCCAAGTTCTTGTGGCCAAGTTGTCGTATCATTAGTATATATCTTATTAATACAAATCTTTGGAGCACAATTGGGCATGACATCCCGATCAGTAACACAGGCCACCTTAATTGATAATTGCTGTTCTTCGTTTGAACGTTGAAATATTTTTGCATATCGACGGAGCCCAGTGCTTCTGACGTCTACCAGTGATGTGCCAAAATCCGTAAAATTGCAACCCAATAATTTTGCTAAAGTGGGGAGTAACAATGCCTCTCCAGGCCCTTCAACAATAATTACACTTCGTGCAAAAAACAAATTAGCTTTTGTGGCATCCAAATACTTTTCAAGAAATTTATAATCATCACCTTCTAGCAAAGTGTATTCTTTAGCCAATGGATACACCTTTCCATCCTTTACGATAATTATATTCTCCAGCTTAACTATAGAAGCCAGCAGCGGAGAATGTGTGGTAATAATAATCTGTTGCTGTTTAGTTTTTGCTGTGCCTTCCAAAGATTGAATTAATTTCAATTGTCGCTGGGCATGCACATGTGCTTCCGGTTCTTCGATAAGCAAAAAAGAGGATTTTTTTGCTGCCTCAGCTTCTTTATGAAGAAGTAATTCACATGCCATGCTCAATATATTGCTTGTTCCTAATCCTACTTTGCCGCTCATTGCACTGGCGTTTTTATCGACTGATAAATCCAACTTTTCTAAGAGAGACATGATTTTCTGTACATCACTACTATTTGAGCCGGCTACCTCTAAACGAGTTTTAATGGTATCATTTTTTAAGAGCATTTTATTGCCGAGGATATCTGTCATATCATTAGTAACTGATTTAAGTGCCGGATGCTCCCCTAGTAATTGATTTGACAAATTAGTTATCCCAATCAAAGATAATTCCTGCAAATCCATGCCTTTTGAATATGTGTCATTCCCCTTTTTTAGAGTAGGAATATTCTGAATGATTTGCGATAAACGCGAATGCCGCCCTGACTGCATATCACTATATGCGTCACGAAGTGCCCTCAAATAAGTGGCTCTGAAGAGTTCTTTCGCCTCCGCAGCCGGAGCAGGTCCGTCTCCGTCTTTACCGCTAGAGAATGTAGAAACGGGTCTTGGGGGCTTAAATGTTGATAGATACCTACATTTCCAATGCAGATATAAACAGGGGATCTGCTGGCCACCCGATTCTTCATATGTAAGGCACTCAAGAAAAGATGCCTGCTCGTCTGTAGTCAGATTCACAAATTTGCAGACAATATTTATTTCTAAAGCGGTATCTTCATTATAGAAATCAGCTGCCTCTATGCGATGCCAACCAAAATCTGTGGTGCCAAGAACTATGCAAATTGCATCTATAATAGCAGATTTACCAGAATCATTTTCACCGACAAGTACAGTAAGTCCTGAATTGAAACAAATTGTATGACCCGTGCCATCAAAGCACCTGAAGTTTTTTAATACTAGCTTTGTTAAATACATGTTTCAACCTCTCAACTTATATTTTTTCATTTTACCTCTATATCTTTCATTTTAAATAGCTAGGATATTTTAGAACACTAATTGCTTGCCCATTATTAGCCTAATTCGAAGTTCGCGTATTCTCTCAAACAGCGCATTGCAATGTATTAGGCGATGTTCTGCTGTCATTTCTTTTGCTCGACTTTTTGCATCCAATTAGTTATATCTACATGATCCTTCAACGATATTTGGTACTGAAGTTCTCTTTGTAGATCAAAAGCTCCACTTGTAAAATAAGAGGTAGTAGCAATCATAGCATGTGAGGCTTTTTCGATATTTAAAACTCCATAAATTCCCCTAACAATATCCACCCCTACAGGACGGTTCTGATTATACTTTTTACATTCTATAATTGTAAGAATATTGCCGATATCTTCCCTCATTAACGCATATATATCTTTGCCGCCATCTCTCGTGCTCTGAGTAAGTGTCACCTCATAACCCATCTTATCAAACAAAAATGCAACAAACTCTTCGAATTTCCTAGGGGATAGTTTATACAAATCATTAGGATTTTGAAGTAAGTATCTATTTAATTCAAATGAAACTTTATTAAAATCTACTCTTATAATTGGAGTTATTTGTTCAATATTCTTTTGCTGATATTCAAAACTTTTTCCGTTAGGTAAAAGAGCAACACTGCAACTGATAAAAACACTTTTACAAGCAATAGTCCAATTCCTATTCCTATTAGAAGATTGATAGTTTGTTTAGTAATTTTAAGCCATTTAGCATTTCTGGTAGATACGATGATTGTCGCTAGAATTCCTCC
>Ga0209639_1002194_pt1 | contig 16233 bp, 14 predicted proteins | sample EPASupsiteHSE605_FD_187268 | JGI IMG/M metagenome (GOLD analysis project Ga0209639, IMG submission 187268) | Bioremediated contaminated groundwater from EPA Superfund site, New Mexico - Sample HSE6-05 (SPAdes) (version 2) | ecosystem: Environmental > Aquatic > Deep subsurface > Groundwater >...
GCTATCGTCTCATCAGCGAAAGAATATATGACCATGCCGAGGTGGAACAAACACTGAACCGGGAGGACCGCAAACTACAGGCATCACGGTGCATGGACTGTGGCATTCCCTTCTGTCACTGGGCCTGTCCTCTTGGCAACAAGATGCCCGAATGGCAGGATTACATTTACAAGGGCGACTGGAAAAGAGGGGTGGAGGTGCTGCATGAGACCAACAATTTCCCGGAATTTACCGGACGTGTCTGTCCCGCTCCCTGTGAAAAATCGTGTGTTCTGGCACTCCACGACGCACCGGTGACCATTCGGGAGAATGAAGCATCGGTGACCGAGGTGGCTTTCATGGAAGGGATGATCACAGCCCGTCCCCCCAAATACCGCACGGGCAGGAAAGTGGCCATCATCGGCTCCGGTCCGGCCGGACTTGCTGCGGCACAACAACTGAACCGCAAGGGACATCTTGTCACCGTATATGAGAAAGACAACACCCCCGGTGGACTACTCCGATATGGGATTCCCAATTTTAAGCTGAGCAAGCAGGTCATCGACCGGAGGCTGAAATTGCTGATGGAAGAGGGCATCACGTTTGTGACCAATACGGAAATTGGGAAAGATATTCCCGGAGTGCAGCTCATGCTCGAATATGATGCCATCTGCCTTGCCACCGGAGCCGGCAAACCGAGGGATATCACACCGGAAGGACGTGAACTGAAAGGCATTCACTTTGCCATGGATTTTCTCTCACAGCAAATAAAGGTGCTCCAGAGTGAAGGACTGGCTGGTGCTGAGCGACTATCGGCCAAAGGGAAACATGTGCTGGTGATTGGCGGCGGTGACACTGGATCCGACTGTGTGGGCACCTCCATCAGGCAAGGAGCCAGGAGCGTGACTCAGATTGAGATTATGCCAAAGCCACCGGTCGGCAAAAACCCTGCAACGCCTTGGCCAAGTCCCTATCCGCAGATATTGAAGACATCCTCCTCGCATGAGGAGGGATGCGACCGTCACTGGCTACTCAACACCATCTCCTTCAGGGGAGAAAATAGCTTCGTGAAGGAGGCGACTGCCGAATCGGTTCGTTGGGAAAAAGATGTCAACGGGCGTTTTACAATGATCTCATCGGGTCAACCTGAAATACTGAAAGCCGATCTGGTGTTGCTGGCGCTTGGTTTTGTGCACCCCGTACACGAAGGGCTGCTCGATGAACTGGGTGTAGACTATGACATGCGGGGCAATGTGGCAGTGGACAAGCAGCACAACAGCAGCGTATCCAAAGTATTTGCCGCGGGCGACACCATCATGGGAGCCAGCCTGGTAGTCAAGGCAATTGCTTCGGGACGGAAGGTGGCGGAAGATATTCATCGTTTTATTAGCAAATCAACAAATCAGTAAATCAACAAATCAATCTATATGTGTGGAATCGTATGTACATTCAACTTGAAGAAGCCGGAGGAGCAACTGCGTCCCCAACTGTTAAAGATGTCGGTCAAATTGCGTCATCGCGGACCGGACTGTTCGGGGGTCTTTTCATGTAGCAGAGCCATCCTGACTCACGAAAGGCTCTCCATTGTCGATCCGGCTTCGGGAAAACAGCCTCTGGTCAGCAAAGACGGGCAATTGATCCTGGCAGTGAACGGCGAGATATACAACCACCGTGATATACGGAAAAAATATGAGCACGTTTATGAGTTTCTTACCCAATCGGATTGTGAAGTAATCCTGGCACTCTACCGCGACAAAGGGCCTGATTTTATCGAAGAGCTGAACGGAATTTTTGCCTTTGCGCTTTACGACAGGGGAAAAGATCTGTTCCTTATCGGACGCGACCACATCGGCATCATCCCCCTCTACCAGGGATGGGATCGCGACGGCGCTTATTACGTAGCTTCGGAGTTGAAAGCACTGGAAGGGTTTTGCAACAAGATTGAAGAATTTCTCCCGGGACATTATTATTACAGTCCCGATGGCAAACCCACCCAATGGTACAGTCGCGACTGGATGGAGTATGATCGGGTAAAAGAGAATGACTCTGATGTGGAACAATTGAGAAAATCAATGGAGGAGGCCGTACAACGGCAGCTGATGAGCGATGTACCTTACGGGGTTTTGTTATCGGGCGGGCTCGATTCGTCGATTATCTCTGCCGTGGCAAAAAAGTTTGCCGCCAAGCGGGTGGAGACCGACAATAGGGAAGATGCCTGGTGGCCGCAACTACACTCTTTTGCCATCGGGCTGGAAGGATCACCCGACCTGGCTGCCGCCCGGAAAGTGGCCAGGCACATCGGTTCCATTCATCATGAGATTGAATACACCGTGCAGGAAGGCCTGGATGCCATCCGTGATGTTATCTACCATATCGAGACCTACGACGTAACCACGGTGCGTGCCAGTACGCCCATGTACCTGCTTGCCCGTTACATCAAGTCGATGGGTGTGAAGATGGTGCTTTCCGGTGAAGGTGCCGATGAGATATTCGGGGGCTATCTTTATTTCCATAAGGCGCCCGATGCGGAAGAGTTCCACAAGGAGACGGTGAGAAAATTAAGCAAGCTGCACCAGTATGATTGCCTTCGCGCCAACAAGTCACTGGCTGCGTGGGGCGTGGAGGGACGTGTCCCTTTCCTCGACAAGGAGTTTCTGGATGTGGCCATGCGGCTCAATCCAAAAGACAAGATGTCGGGAAACGGAAAAATTGAAAAATATATTCTGCGAAAGGCATTTGAAGATTATCTGCCTGCGGAGGTAGCCTGGCGACAGAAAGAACAATTTTCCGACGGTGTAGGTTACAGCTGGATAGATACGCTGAAAGAGATCGCCGGGCGACAGGTGACCGACGAACAGATGGCGAACGTGCACCATCGCTTTCCCATCAATCCACCGTTGACCAAAGAAGAATATGTTTACCGCACCATCTACTCAGATTTGTTCCCTTCAGACAGCGCCGCTTCCTGCGTACCCTCTGTCCCCTCTGTTGCCTGCAGCACGCCGGTGGCACTGGCGTGGGACGAAGCTTTCCGTAAGAATGCAGATCCTTCCGGCAGGGCAGTGGGAACGGTACATGAGCATGCTTTTAAATAATCACACGTATTCGTCTCCGTAACGGAACTTTACGTCTGTCACAAAGTGTTTGATACGTTGTTCTTCACTTTTTTTACATATCAGCAACACATTGTCCGATTCGGCCACGATATAATCCTCGAGACCCTGTAATACGACAAGCTTGTCGTCACTCATCGCCACAATGTTGTCGGTACTTTCAATGTACAATGTTTTGCAGTTCAGCTGGGCATTGTTATCGCTGTCGCGTTGCGACACATCATGCAGTGCACCCCAGGTGCCCAGATCGCTCCAGCCGAAATTGGAAATATTTACATATACGTTGTCCGCCTTTTCCAATATGCCGTAGTCGATGGAAATATTCGGGCAGAAGGGAAAACTTGTATCAATAAACTGCTTCTCTGAAGGTGTATTAAACAATTCTTTCCCTTCGTCAAATTTCTGTACAATGTCGGGCAGATATTTTTTAAACGCATCGACAATGCTGTTCACGTTCCAGAGAAAAATGCCGGAGTTCCACATAAACTCACCGCTCTCCACAAACTTTCGTGCCAGGTCGATGTTGGGTTTCTCGGTAAATGCTTTCACTTTCTGAATGCCATCCATATCCTTTTCATCCACCTGAATGTAACCATAACCGGTTTCGGGACGATTGGGTTTTATTCCCAGCGTGAGCAGAACCGAGTTTTGACTGACAAATTCCAGCCCTTTCTTCATATCGGTTTCAAACTGTTCTTCATTCATGACTAGGTGATCGGAGGGCGCTACAATGATATTGGCATCCGGATTCACTGCCCTGATTCTAAATGAAGCATAGGCAATAGCAGGTGCAGTATTGCGTCTGATAGGCTCCAACAAAAGCTGATCGTCTTCAATTTCAGGCAACTGCATTTTAATTGTTTCAGCGTACGCATCATTGGTTACAAGGTAGATATTTTCTACGGGAACTATCTTTTTAAAGCGGTCGAAGGTGCTTTGTAGCAATGATCGTCCAGTGCCGAAAAAATCGAGGAACTGTTTGGGTTTGTCTTCCTTGCTAAAAGGCCAGAAACGGCTTCCCACGCCGCCACACATAATCACACAATAATTATTACTGTTTCTCATTCCTAAGATTATATTAAATAAAAAGAAATCTCTGGGTGCCAATTTATAATTTTAGCGGGTTTTATATCATAAATAACAGTTTACATCTACAATATATTTTACTCCCGTTTTTTACACCCTTAAAGATACAAACAAAAGAGCATCCGGAGTGAAAATCGTGGTTAAATTGCTTAAAAATAAAGATAACTTTTTCGTAATCCCGAAAATATATGTACTTTTGCACTCACTTTTCTACAAGATGCCCAGATGGCGGAATTGGTAGACGCGCTGGTCTCAAACACCAGTGGATTCACTTCCATGCCGGTTCGATCCCGGCTCTGGGTACCAAAAAGACAAAACCCTAATTGAATGATTTTCAATTAGGGTTTTTTAATAGCGAATTCGCCCCACATTTTCCCCACCAAAGTTATATTGTTCCCAAATGACGTTCTTTTACATGGGAGAAATTAAAGTTTATTTGAAATGATGATATGAATAAATTATCCTAACCTAATTTATTTATTCTTTGTTTGTTGTTCTTTTTTCATTCGCTTTTGCTTCAAATAACGCATTCATATCGATGGAGTGAAAACTGAAAGAACCCAAAGGAAAGTATGATGTTTCCGCTTTTATGTAAGCCCTCAAATTTGTTATTGCAATATTTACACCAGAGGGAATCAAATCATTCTTCTCTTTTTCTGATATACCTTCTTCAAAGTCAAAGACTGATGCTCCCATCACATTTATACTATAACCAAAATCGGCAGTTTCTTCATTATTTATCTCTATAGTTGCAAATACATAATGTAAACCTTCATCGTTAGTTTTAATATCAAAGTCGATATTTACGGGTACTTCAGCCATTTTATTTATTCTGTCTTCGCCCTTTTGAGAATTCGGATGAAAGACAATATTGCTCTCTAGAATGTCTGTTGATAGTAAAATTAATTTTGAATTTTTCGCAATCATTTTATGCACTTAATGATGAATTTGTTTCTTCAGAATAATCTAAGTCTTGTAAATCGTCTGTATACAATCCTCCTTGTTTGAATGGCATATATCCTCTCTTATACATTGCTTGTACAGATTCCATGAATTCCTGCTCATCCTTATTTTTACATTTTTCATCAGTTTTTAAATACTCTTCCAGGTTTCTAAACCTTATTTCAGGAATTAGGCCTATGGCTAAGGACAATTCTACTATTTTAGAAATTCTATGGTCGGAATCGCCATTAAGTATCTGGCTAATGTAACCTTTAGTTACTCCAAGTCTTTTTGCCAATTCAGATCTATTCATGTTATTTGTTTCTAAATAGTTGCTTACTTGGTTGAATAGATCAATTTGAATTTTAGAGAGCCAATACTCTTTACTATTTAGAAGTTCTTTCCTATCCATGATTATTTAATCAATTAAATATCTTTTAATTATACCGATGAAACTAGAGATATCTGATTTCTGTCTATTTTTGTAGCCACACAGCGTTACGATCCTGTCGGGGTTATTATTCGTGCAAAAAAGTAAATTCTCAAATGTTTACTTTTAAATTCAAAGGCTGATACATCGTTTATTTTTAAATATATTGGGGCTAGTTTATTGTCCGGGAGTCTTGCTCCGTCTGCAAATATTTGTGCATATGAAATGAGTGTTTTAAATTCAGAGATATATCGCTTTTTTGAGTAAATATCATTCTCGAATTCATCAAAGTCACAGATCCCATCAATCTCCAATTTATAGAAATCATATTTACTTCCCTTTATGGCTTCAATCTCTTTTAAAACAAATCTCGACATAAAAAGTTTAGTAATTACTATACAAAAGTACAGATGTTTTTTTTATTAGAAAAATTAAATCCAATCTTTAACATTTTGAATGGTATGAATTCAATTGGCAAATTTGAATATTCATGCAAATATAAATAATAATCATTTATTCTATTCAGAATATGATTATTACTATTATTTTCTTTACTAGCTTCAATTTTCGGAACTTTTTGACGCAGTTAAAATACAATTATCAGATTATCAAGAAAACCTCTCGCTACACGAATAAGAGACAAGCTCCTAAACCAAGATGATTGAAAATACTTTTTTCAATTCTTATTTAAATACATATAACAGTGGAATTAGCTTAGTTTAAAAAATGAGATTTTTTTTCATCTTCACGGTACATCCACGGATTATCGATACCGGAAGCAAAATAGAGGGCGCCATCTCTGTCCCTTACTCCCATATATTTTTATTTTCAATATACCGTAAAACCCTCACAGGAACCTTCCCATTTACAAGATCCTCTACCATAAAAGTATTTTCAGAATTAAGTTTAGTTATATATATAGCGGAAATTGCAGAACTAATATCCAAATAATCATTCTCCTTAGTGATAAACCTAAATTCATTTTCACCTTTCCAATCAGTTGTTTTTGTAAAAAAGAGTTCCTTTCGACGCTTAAAAATATTTTGCTCCAATAAACCTCGTTTAAATAGTAATATAGGATTAAATTTAAACATCTTACTTAGATTTATATACTTGATATTATCTGCAAATACATTCGTGGGGAGCTTTATTTTGCTATACTCCAACTCTATGCACACTCCGTTACCTTTATCTCCGTATTGCCCCCACATCATCGGTGACATACACCCTTTCAAATAGGAGTCATAATCTTTGGTAAGACTTATCTGTTTATATGAATTGATAATTTCATCAGCCCTTATCAATAATTCTTTATAATCGTGAAAGCCATTTGGTGTAGATTCTTCGATTATTGGCACAGTAGTACCTCTAAAGGCCTCATTGATATCATTCAAGCCTGAAATACGACCAAACTTCAATTTCTTTGATAACCATATTTTTATAAATGTTTCAAACTTCGTATAATGATATAATTTAGCAAATCTATCATTTCCCTTTAAAGGTTTTCCAGGAAATACCCCAACAGATGTGTGTAATGGCATATCGTTTTTTTGCGAATATAGTCAATAATCAAACTATCACACGTTTATAAACCTTCTTTTTATTCATCGTCTTTCTCAAGCCGACATCCTCTATTTTAACTTAGTTATTCAAAAAAAGAGTTCCCTTAAAGAGAATTCTAAAAAAATAAAAGTGAGAAATAGAAATAAAAAAAGAATCGCAGTTATTCTTTTTTGGCTATACAGTGGGTCCGTTGATCTTCTTTACTTGCCTGAAGTCGGAGAATAGTCGCCTGGATGTTCTCTGATAGCCTGAGTGTCCATTGCAGACATTGTCCACAGTTCCGCAAACAGTGTACCGGTCAGAATATATAAGAGTTCACCGACTGTTAGCTGCCATAGTGGTTTATTTCTAAATGTCATTACTGCTCCTCCGGTTGGTCTTTGCCATATCAGACAAAGAGTTTATGACTGTCTCTATCGTTTCTGTAGCCATTAAATGGGCGATTCAATAATTTTCATTAGTTTTGTGGTGACTAACAGAACGATGGCGATGCTTTGAACCATTGGAAAATTGCGTTGAATTAACAATAAAAATAAAACCTGATACAGTTTAATTTACACAACCATAATTTTCATCAAAATCAAATAATATGAAATATTTCTTTTTCCCGTTTCATTTGATGATCTTTTTCATCATGGGAGTCAACATGCAAGCGCAAAAGGTAGATCTGGTTAAATACGTGAATACGCTGCAGGGTACGAACTCCCGTTTCGAACTCACCAGAGGGAACACTTATCCAACAACAGCTTTGCCATTCGCTATGCATACTTGGACAGCGCAAACCGGAAAAAACGGCGATGGATGGAAATATCAGTACGAAAAAGACTCGATCCGCGGATTTCAGCAAGCACATCAGTGCAGTTCGTGGACGAACGATTATTCCGTTTTCTCCGTTATGCCGGTTACCGGAAAGCTGACACTGGATCAATATTCCCGCGCAGCGAGTTTCAGTCACCGGAATGAAATAGGTAAACCGAATTACTATAAAGTTCAATTTGATAATCAGATAACTGTTGAAATGTCTCCGGTTGAACGAGGCGCTCATCTTCGGCTTTCTTTTCCTAAACGGCAAGCTTCTTACGTTATTTTTGACGGATACACGGGAATCAGCGGTGTGAAAATTGATCCGAAGGAAAACAGGATTACAGGATATGTGAAGAACGGACGTGCTTTGCCCGATAATTTCAAAAATTTTTTCATAATTCAATTCGATAAACCAATCAGAAATTACGGCATTTGGAATAACCGGACAAATGAGAAGTGGGAAAAACTTATGGAGAAGGAAGGGGAAGGTATCAGCGCTTGGGTTAAATTCGATGATGGAGTAAAGGTTCAGGCAAAAGTGGTTTCATCGTATATCAGTCCTGAACAAGCGGAAATGACCTTGCAAACCGAATTAGGAAAATTCACTTCACTCGACCAGACCAAGCAGGCCGCATGGAAAATCTGGAATGACCAATTGCAACAAATATTTGTAGAGGGTGGTTCGGAAGACGATAAAGCAACTTTTTACTCGTGCTACTTCCGTGCAAATTTGTTTTCCCGTAAATACTATGAAATTGATAAAGAAGGAAATCCGTACTATTTTAGTCCTTATGACGGAAAAATATATAAAGGATACATGTTTACCGATACCGGATTTTGGGATACTTTTCGCGCGCAGTTTCCTTTAAATGCACTGGTACATCCCACTATGCATGGCAGATATGTCGCCGCGCTGCTTGATGCCTATGACCAATGCGGATGGCTACCGTCGTGGTCTTTCCCTGGAGAGCAGGGGGGGATGATCGGCAATCATGCGATTTCCCTGTTAGCTGATGCATGGGCAAAAGGTATACGGTCGTTCGATCCTGAAAGAGCACTGAAAGCCTATTATCATGAAGCGACCAACAAAGGCCCTTGGGGACCTGCAAATGGCCGTGACGGCTGGAAAGAATATTATACGCTGGGTTACGTGCCGTATCCAAAATATCGGGAGTCTACGGCAAAAACACTGGAATATGCTTATGACGATTTTTGTGGATATAAGCTTGCTGATATGACGGGAAACTCATTTTACAAAGATGTTTTTGCCCGTCAAATGTACAATTATAAAAACGTCTTCGACCCAACAGTTGGCTTTATGCGTGGAAAAGATGAAAACGGAGAATGGACGCCAAATTTCAGTCCTTATGAATGGGGTGGCCCGTTTACTGAAGGTAACGCATATCATTATCTGTGGTCAGTCTTTCACGATGTGGGCGGATTGATCGATTTACTCGGAGGAAAAGAGAGGTTTACAGCCAAACTCGATTCGGTTTTCACGGTTCCGAATACAGTGGAGGTCGGAACTTACAGACGTAAAATCCATGAAATGGCCGAGATGCAGATGGCTGAAATGGGACAATACGCTCATGGGAATCAACCCATTCAACACATGCTATATTTGTACAATTACGCTGGAGAGCCGTGGAAAACGCAACAAAAAGTTCGCGAGGTAATGTCAAGATTGTACAACGCTACTGAAAACGGTTATCCGGGCGACGAAGATCAGGGTCAAACATCATCATGGTACGTGCTCAGCGCATTGGGATTATACAGCGTTTGTCCAGGAACAGATCAATATGTTATAGGTAGCCCTGTTTTCGAAAAAGCGACCATCACATTGGAGAACGGGAAACAATTTGTAATTCAGGCCAATAAAAACAACAAAGACAATGTTTACATTCAATCAGCAACCCTGAACGGACAAAATTATTCGAAGAATTACATCCGTTATCAGGATATCATGAACGGAGGATCAATGTTTTTCGAGATGGGAAACGAACCCAACAGGAGTAGAGGTACGGATAAATTAGATGTTCCATATTCGGTTTCGTCGGTTCAGGACACTTGCTGTTATAGATAATTTCAGCAGAAGGTGTGTGGCCATTGAGGTTGGCCAAGATTTTTCCCGCCCTGGGAGACCTGCTGACAATCCATTTATAGAATCTTTCAACTGAAGTTTTAACAACAATCGTCCACATAGTTCTTTGCAGGGCAGAACGCCGGAACAGGTGGAATTTGAAGTGTTAATGGGAGAAGGTCAAAAGAACCAAATGATAAACATATGAAAACCAGAAGAATAAATTTTTTACTTACAATAGCAATTATTATGATCGGCTTTAACTCTTATGCTTCGATACCTAATGGCGCAGTTGCTGTCAAACCTTTTTATAAAGAAAAATATCTTGGCAAATGGTATGAGATAGCAAGGTTGGATTTTAAATTTGAAAGGAATTTGAACAACACGACTGCCGAATATTCCTTAAATGATAATGGAACAATAAAAGTTGAAAATAAAGGATATAATACCAAAAAGAAGAAATGGGTGAAAGCAACTGGTAAAGCAAAATTTGTTGGAGAAGAAAATAATGCCATGCTAAAAGTATCTTTTTTCGGGCCCTTCTATTCTGGATATAATGTCATTGCGATAGATAATGATTATAAATATGCTTTGGTTGCAGGGGCAAGTCTTAAGTATTTATGGATATTATCACGCGAGACAAACATACCTGATGACATAAAGGAAAAATATTTGAAGATTGCTGAAGGTATTGGTTATAATACGAATAATCTATTGTGGATCAAACACGAGAAATAGAAAGAAGGCGTTTACAAGTTCTGAGTTTTCTTGTAAGACGTAACAGTGGTTAATGAAGTAATCAGGTATTATAAAGAGGGCCCACTTTTAACGAACGCTGACTGCCTGGAACCATCTGTATGACAGTCGGCGCAGGAAACCCAATGGATGTTGTTTGGACTTTTTACATCGGCATACGTGGTATTCATGGTGGTAACATCCAGATTGCAGTTGCTTATCGCCGGATGGCATTTGATACAGCTGTTTCGCGCATCGTTACTGTGTGGTTCGTGACAGGCCATGCAGGACAATCCTTCGTGTACGCCTCGCGGAGTGCGGTCGTCGCTTGTGGCTGACACGTGAAAAGTGTTTGGAGCATGACATTGTACACAATTTCGCATCAACAGATCATCCGAGACCATTACATTCTTTCCTTCATGTGTGATGTTGGGTTTGGACAATAAATCTACAGGTACCTGTGTTTTCTCCGACCGGACGTACAGACTTACTTCAGGGACTTTACTTTTTCTATCGTAAAATATTTCCGATGGATTTGCATAATCGGGTGTTTGTTTGATATCTCCGTCGGTGTGCACGGTATGACAGGCAGAACAGGGTATGGTGGCCTGGGTAGCTTTTTTCTTATCAGTTAAATTCCAGGGACCCTGGGTGGTTTGATTGTCCACCAATTCGTCGATTGAATTTCCGTAAAACATTCCGTGACAACGCAAACAGTCGTAGTTCAATTGTTCCGTGCTGTTGTGTTTGGCATCCAAAAAAATATCGGCATAAGTGGCGGAATGTCCTCCCGATTTCCAATTCGCGAATTCCGAGGTATGGCATCGGGCACAACTTTTCATGACTGCCAGGTACCGTTCCTCATTCATCTTCACATCATCGGCGTTTTTACCCCGAAGATGTCCGACGACCATCATAGATTTCTCCTTTAGACTATGAAACCCGTTGCTCAACGCAGTTCCGTGACACGCATTACACGAAACTTCACGGTGAGCGGAATGAGATAATGAAGTAACGCGTGAAGAAATTTCATGACATGATGCGCAGGTCTGTTCGGCGGGAGCGGAATTCCAATAGGTATAAAAACCACTGAATATCAGCACAATACCGACCAATATTATAACTGAAACGGTAATGAAGTTCGACTTGCGAGATTTTTTGGTTGTCATGGTCATTTATTTAAATCGATTGCCTTTTTGCCATTCACCGGCAATATGTCCGCCTACCCAGTAGCCCAGCGCCATGATGGTGAGTGCGGGATTAAATCCTCCGTTGGTGACATGTAAACTTCCGTCGGCGACAAAAAGGTTCGGCGTGCTGTGCACCCTTCCAAACTTATCGCAAACCGATGTCTTCGGATCATTTCCCATGCGGCAGGTACCGGCCTGATGTTGCCCTCCTCCTGCCGGTCTTTCTCCGGTGACGACGCCCGTCTTCCATGTCTGGATCGCTCCTGCCTCAAGCAACCATTTTTCGGCCTTATCAGCCATAAAAGCTGTGCCTTCGGCATCTTTTATGCTGGCTCTACCTGAAATTCTGCAGACCGGAATTCCCCAGAAATCTCTCACTTCATTGTCCACATCAACCCTCGCTTCAAAGCTGGGCATCTCCTGATACGGACCTTGCACCCTGCCGATACGTTTGTAATTTTCGCGCTGAAACTTTTTATGTTCCGCTCCCCATCTTGCTGAACCGGGTGGTCGGATACCGGTAAAGAGATAGGGAAGTGCATTAAATTCGTTGCAGATTACTCCACCGCCAACAATACCCGGATTGTGGTGATTAAAATCACTGATGGCAATGGAAGCGCCCGGTCCCTTGTCGTCGTATAGTTCGTAGTCGAATATTCCGGCAGCACCGCAGTAGGCATGATCCTGAAGATTTCTTCCTACCCAATCATTTTCATTTCCGATGCCGGCGGGGAAAAAACTCGATTTCGAGTTAAGCAGCAGTCGTGCAGTTTCGGTTGCACTTCCGGCTACAACAACAATATCTGCCGTTTGCGTTTGTTTTTTGTTTTTTTCATCGAAATAAGTTACCCCGGTAATATTGCCCGAATTGTTTACGTTTATTTCACTTACCACGCAATTGATTCTCAGTTCACAATTGCCGGTAGCTATCGCAACGGGAATCACGGTGTTATGTGTTCCGCATTTAGCGTTTACGGGACAAGCAAATCCAACACAACCACGTATTCTGTAACATTGTGGACGTCCTCCGTAAGGAATTGAATTCCGGAGCATGGGTATTGGAAAAGGATACCATCCCAATCGTTTGGCTGTTGCCTGCAGCAGTTGTGCCTCTTTGTTGTGCTCGAAAGGAGGCATCGGTCGCGGCTTCCTGCGGGGCGGTGCAAAAGGATTGAGGCTGTCATCCCCTGCCACACCAATTTCCCATTCGGCTTTCTCGTAACAAGGTTCCAGGTCTTCATAACTGATAGGCCAATCCTCTAGTGTGGAGCCTTCAACAGGTCCATACGTGGATTTCATTTTGAAATCCTCGGGCATGAATCTCCAAGCCATCGCGCCGTAACTTACCGTTCCCGATCCCACACAAGCGGCGTTGTTGCCATATCCGCCTTCGTTTGGCAATACGATGGTCTTTTCTCCTTCACTCCACATTCTGACGCGTTTATAACGGATATTGTCCGGCCCGTAAGCATTTCCAAGGACCGTTGTACGCTGTGAGAACAGTTCATCCTGATCGTGATCGTCGTAGTTTGCCCATCCGCCACGCTCAAAAAGTACAACGGACATTCCGGCCACACTCAGTTCTTTTGCGACTACGCCGCCTCCGGCACCGGCACCTACTACAATTGCGTTTACATGTTTATTAGCCATTGCTGCTTGCTTTATATCGGTTTTGTCCCATGATCGGATAAGGATCCAGGCCGATCATCCGGTAGCTGACAAATTTGTAATTGCCCCCGTGACGCGGACTTCCATAGAATCCCTGCATCGTATGATTCCGAATCAGATTAAAGAAATTTCCTTTCAGCCAATTTTCAATGAATTTTTTATCAGCATCACTGATTGCATTTCCGTGGGTCGCAGATTTATCGATCATCTTGGATACAATTTCGTTTTTCTCCAGACTTATCAGAAAACTGGTCTGCTTATCCCAGTCCAGCTCTTCAAATTTTTTATTAAAAGCATTTCTACAAGCTATCTGTATTGCCGAAAGGCTATTCCGGTATATTTCCTGATGTCTGGCATAAGGTCCGACCAGTTGCTTATCAATGAAATTGGTTACCATAGCGTCCTTGGCTCCCGGCCATTCATCTGTTGGAATAATCTGTTCCACGATGGCATCTACCAACAAGCCTTCTTCGTTTGTAAAAAATCTCCAGGAGGAAGTTTTTTCAAATGTGCACTTTGGCAGTAGCAGTAAACTTCCCACACCGATACTGAGTGATTTTATAAATTTTCTACGGGAATAAACAGTTTCTTTCATGGATCAAAATGTTACATCGGTAAATGCTTCAATAATAATTCGTCCCCCAATGTGGGTTTCAGTTTCGTCGAAAGAGATTCAATTTGCAAATTTCAGCAAAATGTTTGCCACTCTAGCATAAAAATAGTATAATTTTTTCAAACAAAAAACTGTTCTGAAAAGCTTGAATAGGCAGGTTAAGTTTTCCACCCCAACCTAGGGCTTTTGGTTAATAGAAGTGTCATGTTATTATTTTCTTTCTTTTATTTGGAGTATCTTTGCAGATATAATAACATGATATGAACTACCTAATGATCGGGAGACGTACAGGGAACAATTGAAAACAAGCTCTGATTTTTCATGTAAAATCAGGGTTTTGTATTTTTACAGGATATGTCAAAAGTGTACTGGGAAGCATATCATTATCGGCTAAGATATTAACAAAAAACGATTGATTGATGGAGCAACTTGTCAATAAAAATCCTCGTATTGAAGTAGTGGATGCCTTACGGGGTTTTGCATTAATGGCCATTCTTTTGGTGCATAACGTGGAACATTTTATTTTCCCTGTCTACCCCACGGACTCACCAAATTGGTTGAAATTATTGGATCAGGGAACAATGAATATTGTTTATACCCTTTTTGCCGGAAAAGCTTATGCAATCTTCGCGCTCCTATTCGGATTTACATTTTACATTCAAAGTAACAATCAGAAAAAGCAAGGCAAGGATTTCGGTTATCGCTTTCTCTGGCGTTTATTTTTCCTGGCGGTGTTCGCCACATTAAATGCGGCCTTTTTTCCCGCAGGTGATGTATTGCTATTGTTTGTTGTCGTAGGTATCGTCTTATTCCTTACCCGAAACTGGAGCGATAAAGCGGTCTTCATTTCCGCTGTAATTTTTCTGCTACAGCCCGTTGAATGGTACCATTACATCGCATCACTGATAAATCCTGCGCATCAACTACCGGATTTGAAAGTAGGAGAAATGTACGCTGCAGTAGCCGATTACACTAAAAACGGAAACCTTTGGGATTTTATCTGGGGAAATGTTACATTGGGGCAAAAAGCCAGCTTATTATGGGCTGTAAATGCCGGACGTTTTTCCCAGACGGCGGGATTATTCCTCCTGGGTTATTATTTCGGCAGAAAACAATTTTTCATCTCTAATGAAAAGAATGTTGTTTTTTGGATAAAGTTGCTTATCATCTCAGCCATATCTTTTGCTCCTTTATATACCTTGAAGGAACTGATTATGAATAACAGCGCAATTATCCAACAATCCGTGGGAACCGTGTTCGACATGTGGCAGAAATTAGCTTTTACGTTGATTTTAATTGCTTCTTTTGTGCTGTTATACCATTATAGCAAGTTTAGATTCAGTAAGAATTTCAACAACTTACGTTTTTATGGTAAGATGAGCCTCACCAGTTATGTAACCCAGTCGATTATCGGCGCCTTGATTTACTTTCCTTTCGGTCTGTATCTTGCTCCATATTGCGGATACACAATCAGTGTACTCATCGGAATTTTAGTGTTTGTATTACAGTCAAAATTCTCCAAATGGTGGCTATCCGGACATAAACAAGGCCCATTAGAGTATATCTGGCATAAATGGACCTGGATCGGAAAAAGTAAGTGACTTACAAAACGGTTTTTACATTGGATTTCTTTACCCCGTAACCCATTTTCGTAATGGCATTTTCAATCTGATCTACGGAAGATTTTTCACCGTCGAAGTCGACTTTCAACTTACTGGCGTTAAATAATACCTTCACCGATTCTTTTTCGATGCCCTCCAGATTTTTTACTGCTCCTTCAATCTTTCGGATGCATGACGGACAAGTCAATGTCTCTAACTGAATTGTTGCTGAATTTTTCATTTTCATTCCCTTTCTTTATTGACGTTTATAAATTAGAAATTATTTCTTGCATGATCAATGCGGCCGATACCCAAGCAGTCTCATGCCATTCAGAATAACCACCAGGATACTCAGTTCGTGCACCAGCATGCCTACCGACATATTCACCCATTCGCTGAATAACAGGCCGGCCAGCAAGATGAGTACCA
>Ga0209639_1002198_pt1 | contig 16203 bp, 22 predicted proteins | sample EPASupsiteHSE605_FD_187268 | JGI IMG/M metagenome (GOLD analysis project Ga0209639, IMG submission 187268) | Bioremediated contaminated groundwater from EPA Superfund site, New Mexico - Sample HSE6-05 (SPAdes) (version 2) | ecosystem: Environmental > Aquatic > Deep subsurface > Groundwater >...
ATCGGTGGAGGAAGTGCTCATGCAAACTGAAAAAAGAACGAAATCTGACAACTTCAACATGAAAACGGATCGATTTCCAACCAATACACCAACCAAATGCCTTCAGCATTCCTAACGGAGTCCAAAAATGGAAACTCAGTCATAACCAACTATGACATCCATGAATTCGTTGTCGTAATGATCTGCACCATCGATCCATAAACTGATTGCTTCACAAACAAGCATCTCATCAAACGGTTTACCAAGCGTAAACCATTCACATCCTCTTGGATGTCTTACACCACCATGTGAGTAGATGTACTCACCGATGGCTGTCTCACAAGCGGTTTGATTGTCGACAGGACATGAACAGATCAGTTTGACACTGTCACATTCACGTCCATAAGCAATCATACGCTGTTTGAGCTTCCATGTATGTCCATACTTCATAATGATTTCCCCGTTAACGACGCACCTCACCAAATAAACGAACCCCGCTTTGTTCACCCATGGCTGCCCACGGAGGAACCGATTGACGACGTTTCCGTCACCCATCGCATAAGTCAACACAGGCAACAACTCGCTAAACGACACCCAACGGGTTATCGGTCTACTATTGTTATCAACATAATGGGATTCAGGTGATATCTGACCACCTTTTCCCTTCACGAAGGTTGCCCACGATTTCCAGGGGTATCCCTTCTTATCTAACACATCCAACAGGATACTACAGTCACGAATGAGTGATGTAGCGTCAAAATGTGTCTTTGCGGCATTGACTTTGAAAGTGAGTTCATTGAATTCAGCTTGTTTATCGTCGAAAACGAGTCATCCGAAAAACAGCTGTCCGATATCCATGTCTTTCTTGGAGGGCAAAAAAAGGGCCTTGTTTTGAAAACCGATGAGTTTTGGACCCCAATTTTGCCTTCAAAAACAAGCACGTTTTGAACCTCAGGAACACGCCAAAGCAGCCCGTTTGAGCAGTTTCGGATTGTTAGAATCGTTTAGATCTGCTCCATGAGTCTTCATGTACTCATGAATCGTTCGATATAATGCTATCATGTCATCAAACATATATGCAGACAGCAATCTTACATCGGATTGATACTTCCGTCCCAACAATGCAAGCTGATTATGAACGCATCTCGAGTAACTCAATAACAACAGCTCACCTCGAGTCACGCTGTTCACAACACATATGAAGACCTTCCCCTTCATTTAGCGCTCATTAAAGATGAAAGCACTATTCAAGCGATACCCTTTCCGATCTGAAACCAAGTTGGTGCCCATCGCACTCAAACATGGATTCAGTAAGAAGGATGCGATAGACTTCCTTAGAAACTCGATCCAACATGATCAGAAGTACTCTGAACAGAGACACATTATGAGACCTATCTATTCAGAGAAACCCGGGGCGTATCAGTTCGACACTTTCGTGAACGGATTGGACCCTCCATACTATCTCGTAGCTATCAACGTCAATAAGAGAAAGGCATATGCATTTCCGATGACCACAAAAGCATCTCCATCGGTGTTACAGGCTCTCAAAGCTCTCCAATCAATGGTACCAATCATATCGGTGATGACATCCGATCAAGACGATGCGTATCTCACCGAACCAATTCTATCGTTCATGAAGGAGCATAACATAGACTATCGAACTACCGAGGATCACGATCATAATCGTCTATCCATCATCAATCGTTTCATAAGGACCCTCCGAGACATGAACATGAAGCCACACATCTCGATCACCAAAATGAAGGCACTTCTAAACGCATACAACACAACAACCCATTCATCGATAGGTTGTGCTCCGAACGATATGACCGCCAATCTCGAAAAGGACTACATCGAAAGAAAGAGAGCTCACACAGATACTCTGAGACTCACAACACGGCTCGATCCGGGCACAACAGTGAGGATCATGACAGCGTCAGACCGCTTCAAAAAGAAGCGTTCGAATCTGTCCAAGGAACTCTACACAGTAACTGCCACGGAAGGATCTAACGTATTGATCAAAGGAACAGACCACTCTGTTGCATCCTATCCGAGATTCAAGCTGTTTCCATCATCGACAGGCAAGCTAGCAAAAACGATCGATGAAGCCAAACGAGGTATCGTTGAGACCATCCTCGATCACAACACAACCAAATACAAGGTTCGATATGAAGGAGGTGTCATAGAATGGATCCCTAAACGGAACCTCCGAGAAGGGCGTCCAGCTATTCCATCCCCACTCGAACACTCCTACTTCAAAGCTTTAGAAGCATTGAAGTAGACAACTCCTTCGATAGCGAGATAGTCTCGACCATCTTTAGGCAAGATGATCTTTACATCGTTTTCACGTGCGCTGTACAACTCGATCCATATCTTCTGAGTGTTGTTATCGAGTCTATAGAACTTCAACCTATGAATCGGTTCAGCTCGGCTATAGCCGAGGAACTCACAGGCTGTCATCGAAGATATCGATGATGTGATGAACACATTATGGCGATCCCATCTCGGATACAGTCTCAAGACGTTCTCTCGAGTTAAAGTGTTTACGACGAAGTCCAAACCAACATCCTCGCTCATATCGATATCGAAGTATTCGAGCCCGGTTCGAGATCCATTCATGACTTCTACAGTATCCGCATTGTGCATCTCTATGGTCATCCTCGGAACAACTGTCATGTTGTTACCACTAGCAGGATTGACCACGCTATTCCACCGAGATGGATCTTCTATGGCGGACCATTTCAACACACATGCCCTTTCTGAACCTCTGATTTCATAACCAAAGTCCACGAAAGCATCGTAGTTCTGGAACGGAGTCAATGGTCGCATTATCTCGCCAACCTAATACGAAGCAAGTTCTATGTTTTTGGCGTTTAGAGCTTCGAGCCATTCGCTGACGAATCCATTAACGAAGTCTCTGAAGGTACTTCCATGTGACATGTATTGATGATCAGTGAACGATATAGTGTACGCTGATATGGGTTCATTGATACACATCGTCTGATCGATCAGTTCGAGTTTGAATGTATAGTGTACATATCGTATACATTGGTTGAAGTAGACCTCAGAGATACCTATGACAGGATCCTGCTTATGTTGTATAGACCAGTTCTGTGGTAGCTCTAACCAATATCGATTGGGTTGATTCGGTTTGACTACACTTCGATCGGTTCGAAAGAAGACTTCTTGCCCAAATTCCATCGGTTCAGTAGACATCATTTAGTCGTCCCAAAAAAGAGAGCCTTACAGCGATACACCCATAGCGTGAACCCTAATCGAACCATCGTTGATTCGATAACCATTAGTGTATCCGTTCTGGGGTCTCGGAGCTTCATCTATCCGAGTTGTATTAGGAGTCTCTCTACACTTTACGAAGTCGGGATGGATCGTAGCCCCTCCTCTGAGGATGTTGTGTTCAGCGATCGATGGGTATTGAATGGGCTGAGTTGGCATTCCGATCTTGCTCGAGACTGTGTATCTCGAAACTGTAGCGTTGTTGCTATAACGAAGCATTTATAGAGTGCTAAAGTTTTGCATCTCCTAAATGAGTCGTAGATCCAATGTACTTGGAGGTGTTGGCGTGGAGGTCTCTCCGTCATCATCATCAACGATCAACAACATCGTTACTATCCGTAACACACCATCGTATCCGAATATGCCAACCGAAGAGGAACAGCCTCCCAAACCAGATAACCCCTATTTGGATAGGTCGTTAGAAACAGCTGAGCATCGAAAGGAGTCCATCGAAGCACTCACCTCAGAGAAGCATCTTATCGATGCTCTATCGATTATGGTTGATGTCATCTATGAGAACCCTCTCATCGTAAACAAGCTCGTGGTTACCGACCACAACACACTAGCAGCTCTCATCAAGCTACTCACAATGAGTGATGGGGTCTTCATCCTCACAGAGGATCCTGAATGTGGTTGTCTCAACGGTCATCTTCTGAAGGTCACATCCATTCACATCGTGAAGGGTTCCGTCACAACCGAGTTCAAGTATAGCCATCAGAACGCAAAAAGGATACTCGATGAGCACCACATCTCGATCAAATACGTTCGATGCTAAAGCTATTGAACATACATCATGTCCAAATGAGTGTCATCAGATGTTGATTCGATTGTGATGTGTAGGGGTGCCAACAACTTAACGGGTTGGAGCATCATGTCCACAGAAGTGAACTCTAATGCTCTGAATGAGTCTATCGTCGTTCTGATGGTAACACCATCGTGACGGCATATGATTGGAAGTCCTTTATAAAGGAACTCAAAGCTCTTATAGACTATGTAGTGGTACTCCTCACTGTTTTTGCATCCGTTGTATCCTACGGGAGCTCCATGGCGAGCCATCAGGTACAACACATTGCCATAGCATAGGTATGGCGCCGATGGACACACAACCGATGCAGTCCCACCAATGGGTAGTTCCGTGTGATAGATTCCCAGCAACATCTTCACGCGATGACTAGCGTCATTCACAGTGATGGATCCTTCGGATGATCCAATCACAACTCTTCCGAGTGTATCAATAGTAATTGTATATGGATTGATGATCGATGACAACTCCTTTTCGAATAGGTTGGTATCGTATGGTCCGTGATCATAGAAACCATACCTCTCTCCATTGATGATGATGAAGTCTTCTGAGGTTGTGACAGAGATGTTCGCTATCGAAGACATCGATGAGATCCTATAAGCAATACACTTCGATTGAATGAACGAAGCTATTGAATTAGAGAATGTAACAGTCCCATAACTGTCTGGGTCCTTTGAACATAGATGATAGATCATCTTTGATTGACGCAAAAACAGTTACCTCATGTTCAATACGATCTCATATCCATCATTGGTTCGGATAACCATTCTCAGCGATACGGTTCCTTCGACCCTCTTCTTCATGCTAGTGTATAGCTCATTCGCTCGGTCGAGTACTATGGTATCATCTGTGATGGTATCTACAACGAACATACCATCGGCTTCTACTTCGAAGTACGCTTCCATTTAGGATCTCCTAAATTGGAACCTCATCTGCGTGAACCTCTTCGATTGGAAGGGGTGTTGCCTCGGCGATCTCTTCTGAGAAGCGATGTGTTAGTGTTGGATCGATCTCGATCAACCTCTTGATGAGTTAAGCTCTCTTTTTGGCTCGTTCAGCCTCGGGGTCCTTAACTTTGACGGCTGTGACACGGTAACCTCCATAACCATCTTCACGGACGTGGTATCCATCGGGTTGTGTACCTTCTTTGATGAACCTGATGATCATCTTCATGCGTTCTGTTTCTGTGAGTCTCTTAGCGCTCATTTATACGATACAAAAAACGACTTCAATATCGATGTCGGACAACACTCATAGTAAGGTTCCGTTTCGGCGGGATCGGTTTCTTCATTCGATTGTAGATGTAATATCCGATGGATCCAACGCCAACTCCAACTACTAATGGAACGATCATGTCTGAACATCTCCGAGGAATATCTACTCGTTCATTGAATGGTGAAGTCATCTTGTCATGCAACGCAGGCGATGTCTCTCTCGTCGGTGTGTGCGAACTCATTTATGAGCTCAATTAAGAGTATCACCCTCTGTTGCTTCCGTATATCGATTGATTGTGGAACGTGAATTTGGCGTTGAGTCCGTTACCATTCAACACATCAATCGACCATGGATTCTCAGTCAGTTTCAATCGTCCGCTATTCATCTTCTGTGTTCGTATTCGTAATCCCGGACAGGACTCATTCCTGTAGGTTTCGATGAAGGAGGTTTCAGATTGGGTGGTATCGGATCCTTCGATGATGGTTGTTGCTTCTCGGATGACTTTGGTTCGTCATCAAACAGTTGTCGTTTCGGTTTCTTAGATGGAGCTCTACGTTCAACTGATCCGAGTGATACATAGATACGCGTCATATCGCCCGCTTTGGCGAAGTAATCGTTCGTGTCCCGAACTGCTTCTGTGATGGTTTTGATAGTGTCTGTTTGCGGAAGAGCTTTCATCAGAGGTATCGTCTTATCGAGTATGACCCGAGCGGGCTCGAGACTACCCTCAACGAAGGTACCTGCGGAATTGGCAGCTCTATCCATCATCCATCTGCCGAGCGTGCTTTCGAGAGCAGGTCGAGCTCTCGTTCGCCATTGCTCAATGATGAAGTCGATACCCTTTCCGAGTTTGCCGCCAACCCATGAGGCACCATTCTTAGCAGCGCCCCACACGCCAGATGTCAATCTAGTAGGTGTAAGAGTGAATACCATTTAGGAGTCACAAAAAGGAACTCTATGGCTCGAACGATAGTGTTGATGCGTTGATGTGAAGTCTTAGATGTGAGTGTGGAGAAGGTAACGATGAGTACTCGGTCCACAGCTCTCTCCAATTACGATCATTAGGAGTCTGCGTAATCATGTTCTTGAAGTCCTCTTCGCTAAACCCTTTCCATATGACTATGTCGGTACAGAGTCGTTCGAAGTTGAGGTTCACGAACCTCCATGTTTGGACGGCCAAGATAGCCGTGATGTTGTAGTGACGAGTCTTCGTAAGCATACGAGCCAATGGACTCTCAACCTTGGATAAGAGGGGATGCCCTGCGAAGTCATCCATGATCAACAATGTGTTCGATGGATACCGAGTGAATCCATATGTGGACATCAATTGACGAAGGTACTGACCAATAAGTCCCCAATCATAGACTCTCTCTCCTCTATTGATGAAGCGATATGGTTTCATCCTATTCAGGATACCCTTCATGATGTCATCCACGTCAGTTCCACCCGAGTTAACGAACCTCATCACAGCATAGAACAGCATCTTACGTTCAACATGGGTCTTTAGGAAGTCCATCAGCTCAGTATCCTTCACATATGTGATAGGGGTTCTTACATCCTTCTTCATAGTCCCAACAGTCTTATCGAGAGTCCCCGATGTCGATGTGAAGACGATGGTATCGTAATAGGGTTCATCAAAGAGTCTCTCACTAACCAATACGTGCTTCATGATCGCATAGGTTTTTCCGCTGCCCATCTTACCGAAGAAGAAGTACAGACCGTTCGTACTGAATGGCCACTCGGGACTCAATGGTTCGATGGTCGTGTATGATAGCTCCTGAGCGTTCTTCTTCAGCTCCTTGTTGATCATGACATCCACTTTATGTGTTATCGATGACTCAGTCATTTTGAGTCCGCTAAAGAGGGATCTCATCTTCAATAGCATCACATTCCGAACCGCCAGAACCACTCCTCGGTCCAACTTTGAGAAAACAACAATAGCGAGGTTCGTATGAGAGGTTGATCATCGATTTCAACTTCGATGCATACAGAGTCGAACTAAATGTCATGTAGTCTCCATATCGGATCTCAGTGAACCCTCCCACGCTAAAGATGGCTCGCAACACAGTGATGAGTTTGAAGTCATCCTTTCTTGGTTTGACGAAGTCACCGACGTTGTTCGTACCGCGGCATCTAAGCTTCTCAGAATGCGTACACCATCTCGTTTTGTGATCGCGAATGATTGCTGAGGCATGCTTCACATAGAATGGCGAGACGGGTATCCGATCGTTGATCATGTCCTTCTTTGTCGATGAACTGCTTCACAGATGTTGCATCGATACTGATGACCCAGAACTCACGTGTTGGATGTCTCTTTATGATCTCGACGGTGCTAACATTCAGATTGAAGTTGAAATCGATGTCATCATGACGCTCTCCATCCAATCTCATGATAATGGGTCTTACGTATGATCGATCGTTGGTCGCTTTCTTCATGGAATCCGCTTTGAAGAAGACCTCTGCGTTTCGTTTGACCGAGAAGGTCTCTACTAACTGCTTACTCGAATAGAACTTAGTTTGTTCTACTGTATCACACATTTAGACGGCACCAAAAAAGATATGTCGTTTCTTATTGTGGATCGTTGAATGAAGATGGTGTTGTGATATCGGCTTCGTCGATGATGACGATTGGTATCTGTCCACCGCGACATTGAATAGCGAACATGGAATCCATCAGGAAACACAACTCGCATTTGACCTCAGAGTTCTTGTATGGGGACTCAGATGAGAGTTCAGCCTTGAACTGATATGTGATAGGGGTTGCCGATGTTTGACCCTGTTGATAGGTTCCGTCAGTTGAACATGGGATAGCCATGACGAAGTTAGTGATGTCGTTACTCTTATAGCCTATCGAATTAGGGATGGTTATTGATCCATTGACGTTGGTGATGGTTGTTAGACTCTTCATAACATCATCATTGAAGCATGACACATCTGTGTTAACGTTATAAGAGTTTCACATGATTTCGTAGAATTGAGCTCCGTATGATGACACAGAGATATCGGGGAAGGATCCATAACCTCCCATTTTGATCTGCCATGAATCGAAGATAGGATTGACATGACACGACTGTGTATTCGATGATCCATCCGAGAAATTGAGGAAGATGTTGTCTACGAATCTTGGTGTGGCGGAGCTGACGGCGGATAGCTTGTTACCACCTTTTGTAACGTTCATCTCTTGGACAGTGATGGTCTGAACTGGGAAGGATAGAGCTTCCGATGAGTATCGTTGGACGAGTTGTTGATAGAGATAGTCGTCGAGACCAAAACAGGGGATGATGGCACTGCATTCCTTCACTACGAATGATGAGCATGTAATGACCTGAGCGGTGTGAAACGCAACGGTCGGTACGATAGCTGCTACAGTCAAGTTGTCAATGCATCGGAATGGCTGTCCGAGAGGGACGAATCTGTTTGTGACAGGGTAGTCGACAGTTGCTTTTAAAAGCTTGAGTGGGGATCGACAGCATCGAAGTAGCTAGCTACTTGAGTGATGATTGCGTGAGCAGATGTCTCATTGAGTTGTTCGTTGAGCATGTTTAGATGAGGCAAAAAAGAGAAGCTCTATCATAAGACCAAGCGTCTTCTTCCCGTGCTGGGTCTCATAGGAATAGCATTCTGTTTCGTTTGAATCGGAGCCATCAAAGCATTGACAGTCTCTTCTTCAATGGATGAATCGATAGGAGGTCTCTGTGGAACCCTATTCTGAGACTCATAGAGCTCAGTCAGCTTCATCATGATGTCTTCGTTTGTGATAACAGGTCTCTTCCTCGGTTTAGGTTGTTCGGGTTCAACAGACTCTGATTTCGATGGAGTCTCCTCGGATTGGATCTTAGAGACTCGATAGGTTCCATTCGATAGCTCTTTCACTTCGTATTGTCTATTAGGTATCCCGCTGAGGTGATCGAGAATGATCTGTTGGCGTTCTTTCTGTGTAAGCTTAGCGCTCATTTGGAGCTCGATAAAGAGTTACGCTGTACACATTACAGCCTCGATAATGACCTGGTCTTTCTGGTCGGTGGGAAGCACTATTGGTTTTGATGAGACACCATCGAAGAGTTGAACTGTGAACTTGTTGGTGGTACTTCGAATGGCGTATCGTTTGGGCGGAGTGAAGATTGAGTTGGTGAACCAGAGATACCCACCATAAGCTAGATCCACGAATGAACACTTCAATAGTAATGGATCTCGATTCCATACCTGTGTGAATCTGATGGCTACCACTCCATGTGATGTTCGAGTGATCTTGATTGGCATGTGAGCCCATTTGGATTCGAAATGAGTTAGTCCTGTTGATACATCGATGGCTGACATCGTTGAGTCCCCATGAGTGAGTTTCGAAAGATCGATCCATAGTTGTGTGTCGTTGATACCAGTGATGGCTTTGATGTCATCGCCTATGACAAAGCCTGTTCCCGATGCTGATCCAATAAGGAGGATCCTATCATCAGTTGTACTGTATATGAGAGAGGTTGTACATGGGTTATAGCTTATACGGAACTGATCGAGGTAGGTCCATGGACCATCGGAACCTATAAACGATGTGAAGAGGTCGTTAACATTGGATCTGAAGTCAGTACTCGTTAGAGTACACCCTGATGGCACTATGATTGGACATTCGATGATGCATGTCTTTGATGAAGCAGGATCTTCGAGGTACATACCCTCTATGAATTGGAAGCGTGGAGCCTTGATGAGTCTGACCTCGCGAACAGCTACTGTTTTGGACTTGATGCTTGTGACCCATTGGTAGTTGTAGTTGAACTCATACGAGTTATCGATGGATCGATAGGTAGCCAGATTGAGTCGATATACATCTTCAATGAGCATTTAGTAGCTACTAAATATTAGCTCATATGCGTTTCACGCTATACAGTCCGAGAGTGCTTCTCGGATCCAATCAGGTCGATACAGTCTCAAAGTGATTCCAAAGGAAGGTTCCGATGGAGTCCTGCTTGTGGTTTCGAATGGATCAACAGAACAGATCTTCGATCTTAGTTCATTCATAGTCACTCCGTTCGATCCCAGCGGTACGATGCTGTCATATCCATATCCAACTGATAGTGGAGTCACTATCGATGTTACAACTCTTTATGAAGCTATGCGGATGATGTCTGAATACATCGTTAGTCTTCATTCTGCCTCAGAGATCGCTTTTAGTGATCTTCGAACCATTACGAATGGTTTCAACTCTGATGGAACAGAGCTTACGAACACTAAGATCAATGGCTATCGAACTTATGGATCTGTTGGAGGTAGCTCGCAAGCTATCCCAGGTCCCGCTCCGTGGATCGTTGGCGTTCGCGAAGATGGCGTCGCCGAAGTTGGCCGCATAATCGATTTCCACACCTCATTCAAAACAGGAACCAACGATGTTACATGTCGGCTGACGTGCACAGGATCAAACTATCTATATGTACCCAATTTCCATGTTTCGACTACTCTGTCCGGACCAACTATTGCGGGATTGATGACTCGGATGACTGCCAAAGAAACCAAGAGTACTACTTTGAGGACTGACGTCGATGGGTTGACTACTCAGATGAGCACTGCTGAGGGAACCATAGCCAATCATACTGCTCTGATAAGCTCAGCGAGTTCATCCGCCGCTGCAGTCAATGCGAGAGTTACACGGATCATGGGTACGTACTACTACCCGAACGGATACGATGATCCAAACAATAGCGATTTCAGAACACTCGAATGGGTTGTCGACTACATGTTGAAGAACGTGATTCCATCTTTAGGAGAACTCGAAACGTCCAACACGCTTCAATCATGGTTGTTAGGTCTTCACGGAGCCGCTAACGTCGCTGAGGTCGCATACATGTTAACGACTCTAAAGACTCTTGAAGCAGCTTCAGCAGCACATGGCGTTCAGTTATCCGCTCATGCGATAACGCTCGAAGCTAACCTTTTGACGATGGCGGAGCTATAAGCCGATGCTGCTCTCGCGAAAACAGCTATAGGACTACACGCAACGCAGATCGCCTCAGTGCTCTTTCTGAGCGGAGCCATCGGAGTTGGTATCTATGCGATGATCGATCGAAAGAATGGACCGATGAAAGCTAAAACACCTGTTCCGAACGAACCACCTAGGTATGACCTATTACTGCTGACACAGACCCTGTTGCATTGATAGCTTATACCGATCCAATTGCTCGAGTGATCAACGAGGTTACTTACGAGTTGGCCGATGCGAGACTCATTCGATTCGATGGAACAGATGCTCGGATAGATCCTACTTTGAAAGTCAATGCGATTGTGGTTGAAACGTTGAATGGGGTGTCTCCGTCGTCGTATGCTTTGTCGAGTTCATTAGACACTCTTTCCGAGAGGGTTGATTCGGTTGAATCGATTTCGAATAGGTTCTACTATGAAGATGGTACAACCAATTTGCATCTCGAGTTCGAGACTACATAAGAGTTGATCGATGGATCAACGCTCCATGGACTGTTCATGTCAATGACGCTCTGTTATTGATTGATCATGTTAACACATCAGCGTATAGTAACAGTATACGTATTATGGACAGTAGACTGTATATGCTTAGACATCCCGGCGCGTGGAGTCATGGTGTATACATCGATGTTGAACTCATTCATTTTGGAATCGAACCATATCCTCAGGTTGCTAACATTTCGTATACATCATACAACATCGATGGCGATGAACCTCATGCGAGAGAACCTCGTTTAGCTCTCGTAACCCATACAGCTTCATCGAAGCAATACATTGCGATTCACGTTCCATTCTATGTCAATAATGGTCTTCTATACTATGCTGGCATCATATCGACATTAACAGGTTCGATGCCACTAACAATGGTACTTCTGAGTGATGGATACGTTATAGATGAGAGCCCATACACGACATACTCTCGTAAATACGAGATGAACCATGATTTACGATGTGGGAACATTGAGTCGCCGACCGTAACGAACTTGTTTGACAGCCTCGATGTCGCTCACGAATTGGCTGAAACAGCACTCACTCGGGCAACATCAGCGCAATCATCCTGTTATGATCTCGTTGCGAAAACCATTGGTCTCAATTCGGATGGAACAGAACTTACCATCACAAAGTTGAATGGACTGAATGCTTCAGAGTATGTAACAAAGGGAGCTCTTCAGTTTCAATTGAATGGATATGTGCCTCTCGGAAGTCTCGATGGTTACGCAACGACAACATCGTTGAACACATTAGCGGGGAGGGTTACAACGATAGAGACTAAGACATCGAAAATGAACTATGCTTCATTGATGGATCTGCTGACGATGAACGCTAACACGACCATTTCGAAGTTCCTTTTGGTGAATGGTACATCGGGTACCTCTGATGGTGTTTCTGTATCGTGTCCGAATGGGAAGATCGTTTCGACCAACATCACTTTGACTAACAAAGAGTATATCGATACATTGAAAACAGAGATGTCTGCTGTGGAAGTGAAGACGAGTGGGTTCAATATGGATGGAACCGAGCTGATTGTTTCGAAGTTGAATGGATTGAATGTCTCTGAGTTTGCATCGACAACATCATTGAATGCGGTATCGGGAAGGGTTACTACCGTCGAATCCAAAACGAGTGGTCTCAATGCGAATGGTACAGAGTTGAACATTACGAAACTGAATGGCTGTGCGTTCTATAGCGGAAAATCCGGGTCCGGCATATCACCGGCGCCTTGGGTACCGATTGCGAAGACTGATGGTGTTGTAGAGTTAGGTCGAATCATCGATTTCCACACTGATTACATAGCGGGAGGTACTGACTATACATGTCGTGTGACATGCACCTGTAACAGTCTTTCGATTCCAAACATAGCCACTAATTCTATATCTGCTTCGGGGACGGTAAGTGGTTCTAACATTACAACGATTACGAACAAGGTTGCCCCTCTCGAAACCAAAACAACTGGTTTAAGCAATAGCTCTGGAACCACTGTATTCGATGCTGTTCCGAAGATTGGTAGTGAGAGTCTCATCGATTTGATCTATCCGTTAGGAACTGTCTATCAAAGTACTGTATGCGGTTTCAATCCAAACACAAAATGGGGTGGTACGTGGGTCAAAATGGAAGGTGTGTTACTTCTTGGGAGTAGCTCGACACATTCTGTTGGCGATACGGGCGGATCTGAGGAGGTTACTATCGGATTGAACCATCTTCCCGATCACACACATGACGTAGCACGGACGGATTACACAAGCCATGCTGTGTGTGTTGGCAGTATGAAGACGGAAAGGATGGTTGGTTCTATGGAAAGGAAGTGACGATCAGGTTTCTCGATATGATTCCTCATGGGGGTCTCATCTACTTTCACAATTTAGCGTATGATATCAACTTTGTCATAGGACATCTCGACAGTGTGTTTGACAACAACATCATCCGGAATGGACGCGTCATGCAAATGATGGGCACGTATCACGGAAAGAAGCTTCTGTTCAAAAATTGCTATTCCATCATCTCGAAAGGATTAGCTGAGTTCCCATGGATGTTCAGACTGAATAGTGGCGCCAAAGAAGCATACCCGTATGAGTACTACACATCAGACCGAGTTGCTTGCGGAATGAATGGTATTGTCGATGATGCCGTTGAATGCGTGAAAGAGAGTCTCCATGAGATGTTCCGAGAGGACGTTAAGAAGTATGCTGCTGTTGATGATCCTAATGAGTTTGATATGCAAAAGTACTGTGTGATGTACTGCATGCAAGATGTAAGGATCCTTCGTGAAGGGTTCATTTGGTTTCGCGAGGCATTGTTGAACGAATTTGGCTTGGACGCATATGACTTCGTATCAATCAGTTCGATAGCCAATAGATATCTCGAAAAGAACTGTTATTGGCCGAATGGCAATCTGTATGATCTGTCGAATGTGCCTCGTGAGTTCATTAGTAGATGCATCATTGGCGGACGGTGTATGCTTGCTCGGAATGAGAAGCGTATAATAGAAGGAAGAGCTGTCGTCGATTTCGATGCTGTGAGTCTGTATCCGAGTGCAATGGCGAGACTGTATTGTTTGGAGGGGATGCCAAAGGTTATCGATGGTTGGAGTACTCAGTATCTGTTGAAGCATTTGTTCGAGGATGATCAGACTGAACCAACGGCGGAGAGGTTCATTAGCGGGTTCTTCGTGGAGGCTCGGATTACGAAGGTCGGCGTGAAGAGAGCGTTTCCATTGATCGTGTGGAATTCGGATGTGAACGGAGGTGTTGATCATGAATGAGCAACTAACGATCCATGGACTATGTATATGGATCACATTCTGATGGAAGATCTGATCAGATATCAGAAGTGTGAGATCAAGGTTGTTCGTGGGTACTACTACGATGGAAAACGAGATACTCGTATCCGTGATGTAATTGGTGGTTTGTTCGAACTGAGACTCCGATACAAGAAAGAGGGTAATCCGATTCAGGAGATCATAAAGCTTCTGCTGAACAGTGTGTACGGAAAGACCATTCTGAAAGCTATTGACACCGCGAACAAGTTCGTTAAGAAAGATGAGTTGGATGACTATGTCCATCGCAACTACAACATGATCAAAGAGGCTGAAACATTGAATGGATCGAATGTGACTCGGGTCGTGAAGATCAAACCAATTAACAGACACTATACGTTCGTGACGCTCGGTGTAAACATACTAAGTATGTCAAAACGGATTATGAACGAGGTGATGTGTACTGCTGAAGACATTGGTGTGGATATCATGTATCAGGATACAGATAGTACGCATCTGTTTAGTGATCAGTTGAGTGTGTTGAGTGATGAGTTCCGAGTACGATACGGAAGAGAGTTGATCGGAAGTCGCATGGGGCAGTTCCACAGCGATTTCGGATTGATACATGGTCGAGGATCTATGCCGATGGCTATGAAGTCTGTGTTTGTCATGAAGAAAGGGTATGTGGATCGTTTGGAAAGTGAAGAGGGTGTCGCCTATCACTGTCGAATGAAGGGGGTACCGAACGATGTTGTTGTGATGACCGCAAACGAGAGACATCCTGAGTGTGTTAGATGTGTTGTTGGAGAAGGTGGTTTGGTCTATCCTGTTTGTGATGGGGTCGGAAGTATCGAGAAGTTGTATGAAGATCTATACTACAGAGTGGATATAGAGTTTGACTTGGCGCGATCGAGCAGACCTTCATTCGATATGCGTAATGACTTCTCGGTGGAAACCCGTCGTAAGTTCGTACGTAGAATACGATGCTAGTTTTGGTGTGTATGAAATGAGTGATCAACGAACAATAGATGCGCGAGCACGTATCGATAACTTGATAGAATCGATCGGAAACTACATTAAGAAAGGACGTGTATATACGGAACAGGATCTATGTAAGATCTACTACAAAGTGAAGAAGAATGAACCTGTGTGGATTTCCGGTGATCAGTACTATCCATATCGACGGAATGAGCTAATTGAGATGGCTTGCGATAGGATTCGTCCTGATGACGAAGACGAATGGCGTGAATGATGTAAACAACGTGGTTCTTTCGTTATCGAATGGTTTGGACCGTAATCCCTAAACAGAGCAGTTTCAAAAACAGGTCCGTATTTTTGCATCCAGTAAATGGTGTTGGATATGGATACCGTGATGTCTATTGTGAAGGTTGCTAAGCGAGTTGGTAAAGGATCGATCCGTGACGCGATCAAAGCTATATGCATCTTCGTTGGTGTTGTCGGTATTGTGATTGCGTTGAGTGATCCTGAATCGGACGAAGAAGAACAGAAGATGCTGAAGTGAATTCCGTTTTTGGACTCCAATAGGAGTCCCCTCCGAAGGAGGTGATTCGGAGGAATTTGGTTGGGATGTGTAGTTGAGCATTTCGGATCCGACAGTTGTTGGGTGTAGTGGTTGGCAGATTCGGTTGGTAATAGGTTCGAGGTTTGAGGTTTGAGTTCGTACTTCGACACGGAC